>MDSV01105217.1_pt1 | contig 10858 bp, 22 predicted proteins | sample 810851 | NCBI WGS metagenome assembly MDSV01 (sample SAMN05326640, study PRJNA326480) | marine metagenome | isolation source: seawater | place: Atlantic Ocean: North East | collected 2012 | reverse complement strand
CTTTTTTACTCATTCCAACTTATATTTTCAAAATCAATCATTATACTTAATCCTTCAGTAGGATATGAAAAGTCCATACCTGCATAATTACTGTCCGACCATGTAAGTATTTTCATATCATCAGTTAAAGTCAACTGTATCACTTGATTTAATGCAAGTGTATCAGCTTCATTCATAAACATATTGACATGATCATTAGCACCATCCCACATCTTTGCTGTGCCTGACATATAATAATTTCTGTCATCATTGTTTTGAATTTGTTCTTTATGAGTTAATGTAACTTCAACGATGTTTTCATTAGGTACATCAATGTTGCTATTACAACCCATTATTAGAGATCCTAGACCAAATATAACACCAAAGCACAATACTGCACCACCTACCACTGCTTTTAATGTAAATCTCCATTCTTCTTTAAGAAACTTAATTACGTTTTTCATTTTTTTAATTTTAATTATTATTTATTTTACTTGTTACTCAGTACACCCAGTAGGACTTGAACCTACAACCTACAGCTTAGAAGGCTGTTGCTCTATCCAGTTGAGCTATGGGTGCATTAGATATAAGAGCAGTAGAATTAACTACTGCTCCTATACCATCTCACTCACTCAAACTTAATAATCCACTACAGATTACTAAACCAATAAAGTTACTGGTGTTGTTAGTACGTCACCAGTGACGTTATGAGTTAGGATAGACATATAGTTGCTATCAAACCAATAAACACAAACCATAATAGGGTCCATGCTATTGCACTTCTATCAGTCCTCTTCTTTCTTTCATTCTTCATACCACAAATTTACAGGTTTAACTTATATCCATGATCTCCATTAGAAATTAAAAATCCATCAAGATCATTGTCTTTAAATTTTCTTTTAACTCTGTTGATTATATCATCTAAGCCTTTTAAAGCATTGATGTTTTTATAATGATTCCAGAAGTTAATACCTTTATGTACAGAATGCATATCTACATGCATCTCACCTTGATGGATAACAATCTTTATAGATTTATCACCATCTTCCCATACATCCTTATATTCAGCATAACAGTCATTACCTAATGCATCTATAATATACTTAGGTGTTTTCCACCATTTATGTGTAGTTATTGCAGTTTTATTTGCATTAATAAAGAACGTTGCTTGAACATGTCCCTTAAAATAACTATTACAATACTGTATAGTAGGATTATCACCACAACTTGTATACATATGTGACGTGTGTCCTTTAAAAGAATTGCCGTGTTTTATTTCATACACCTTTCTAAAGTCTTCATAATTGTCTAGATCACTACAATCTATAGAAGCTGGCTTTTGGAACCAGCTTCTAATTTTATTAACCAAACTATTCATATCTCTCAGTTTTAACTATTATTACTTCATTTTTCCTGTCATAGTAGTGTTTACATACTATTCCTGTCTCTAATTTAATTGAGTCAACTAGTTTATATCTACCTATAAACAAGTATACTATTGTATCTAATATATTTTTCATAACGTACGTAATTTAAATTTATACACGTCTCTGAAATCTATACCTATACAGATATAAGGTAAAACAATACACCATATATCATCAAATACAATCCCAAATCCAACCATTGGTATGTGTTCTACATAGAATCTTGCTCTGTATCTCTTTGGTGGATTGTTGTAAACTACATAGTTAACAAATACTAATACCACTAAAAATACAGTCATCATAAATGCCATGTATGGTTCTGACCATAGACCAGTCATAAATGTTAGGTAACACAATAATAGATAAATTGCTGGTGCAAATACATGTGTTAGGTATTCACTTTTTAATCTCCAGACTTTTTTAAATGATTCTTTCATAATAATCCTTTATTTAATTAAACTTGAATGATGTGTGCTTCCACTCTGCATTTCTCAACTGGGCTTGTGACCAGATATTGCTGCATTAAAAGCACGGATTAGATGGTAATCAACCATATGGAAATACTATCTGACTCACGTCAGTTTGTCTCGGTAAACACTACAACTCTCCCAAGTTACTATCATATACACTCTTCCAGTTGGCCTTGTGTATACATTTAGCAGTCTATTACAGACTATGTGCATTATCTAAGTGTTAAGCGACACCTATTAAGATAACCTATTACCATACTAACAGTAGATTTTTCTCTGTTAATAAGATCCATAATCATGTCCACTATTAAGTGGTGAAGCATATCTATTTAGATATACTTATACGCCTGGATGGCTACACGATCCTATCCTCCCCTGTTAGCACAAGAGTTAACGATAGTTCTAATCCTAACCTGACTTGCAATTCAGGCTACGCTTATATTTTTTCTATATTCATCCTTTTGGAATCATCAGTATGGATACACATCCATATTATAGGACACCCTTTACAATCAAATGCTTATATCAAAGTATATCATTTCAGATGGTGATTGATAGGACTGCAGATCCCGTTAAACCAAGTGTCAAGAGTATTGTGATCATAGGTAACTCTATATAACCTATTTAATTTCTTTTTATGTATCTCTTTAGTTTCTCAACATAATGTTTTAATTCATCTAGTTTCTCAGATGTACATGGACTATTCTCAAGTGTGTAACATTCTTTTATTAGTCTTAATACATCATCTACTGTGTCTAAATGAAATCCAACAACATCAAAGTCTGTTGGTCCTTGTGAGTCATAAGATGTAAATTCTTTTTCTTTGTTCAATCTATTATACCAGTATTATCCACTGGATTTTTTTAATGTTGCGGTTAATAATACTCTCATCCTATAGAGAGAGAACATAATAACTATACATAAGAGATATGTCAAGGAGATCATATTATAGGTAGACAATTGCATTTCTACTCATCCTATGTTCATTACTCTTATGATAGCTATATTATATATAACTGTCATTAACAGTTGTAAGTGTGTAACAAAGTGGTAATATGTGGGAAATATGACCTCACACACATTGTTTAACACACACAATTTTTTTTTAATTCCACACACTTTATTGTGGTTGTGTAACCATAATGGTTGTGGATGTGGTGTAACACTCACTGAATAGTCTACATTTTATTTAAGTTGACTACTAATCATTCAAGAAAGTAGTGAGAGCTTGTATTCTGTAGCTATTCAGTCTGAGTGAGTTATTATTCCATACTGATTTATAGAGTGTATGGAGACTCCAGTGACTATTCAACCAGTGTTATACTGAAACTGAATCTAATAAGATTCAGCCCAGTACATCCCAGTTTCAACTGTTGGATCATCTTGATCCATTACAGGTGAATCTGAAAGGCGTATACCTTTCATCAACTGGTTGGCTTTAAGACCAAGTGTACTTGGCGCAATGGCTTGTCCATTTGCGTCAATTAAACACAAGAGTCCGTAGGTCACCTGACCTTGTTCTCTTGTGTACACTTCTTGACCGTTGACCACCGTCTTGCGTGTGGACAAAGGTTTAGACTTTACAATAATTGTATTATTTACAGTCTTGTGGAAAAAAACATCTTTTGACATAGTTAAAAGTTTTTAAGGTTAATATTATACACCAGGGGTGCTTACTGTCATAAATAAACTGGGGAGCTGAAACTTAGAAGGTTCCAAGCACTTCAAGCATACAAAACTTTAATTCCCCAAAAATTTTTTGTATATTATGTATATATGATCCTTTATAGAAAGGAGTTTGTTGAATCACATAAATTAAAATAAAATGGAAAATAATTTTGACAATGATGGATTAGGTGAGTTTGATGAGAGAATGGACGGATTAACATTACAACAAAAACTAGCTCTAGAGGATCTAATAGTAGAAACAGCTTTTAATAATTCTTTTCTAGTTATAACAGGTAGAAAAAAGTTTGAAGATCTTTTAGACACAAAAACCGTAGACGGAAGTAGTGCCGTAATGGCCCATACTCCTGATGAGGAAATGTCTTTAGATACTTTAGAGAATATGATGGCTTATTTCGTAGACACTGAAGAGTATGAAAAGTGTGCTGAGATAAGAGATATAATTATTGATAGGCAGATAAAAGAACAATTAAATGTACGTATACAAGGCTAAAGTCTCAAGAGTAATTGATGGTGACACAATAGATGCTACTATAAATCTTGGGTTTGACATAACGGTTCACAAAAGAATTAGACTGGCGGGGATAAATACTCCTGAGTCAAGGACCAGGGATCTTGATGAGAAAAAACGTGGTCTAGCAGCTAAAGATGCTTTAGTAAAGCTTCTGACTGAAGTAAATGAAGAAGACTTTTTTATTCTAGAAAGTGAAAAGGTAGGTAAGTTTGGTAGAGTGCTTGGTAAGTTACATGTACTCATAGAAGAGAAAGAGTGCTGTGTAAATGATAAATTAATAGAAATGGGCCATGCCGTGGAATATCATGGCGGAAAAAGAAAATAAAAATGGCAAAGAAAAAGAAAAAAGCAAAAAGAGACGCATGTTATTCTAAAGTAAAAGCTAGATATACTAGAAATGGAGGAACTTGGCCTTCAGCTTATGGGTCAGGGGCTTTAGTAAAGTGTAGAAAGGTGGGGGCTGCTAACTGGGGTAATTCTAAAAAGAAGAAAAAGAAGTAATGGCTAAAGAGAGTTTACATAAATGGTTTAGCAGAAACAAAGGTAAAGGTTGGATAGATTGTAAGACTGGTAAACCTTGTGGAAGAAAATCAAGATCAGGATCTAAAAGACCGTATCCTGCTTGTAGACCAACTAAAGCACAATGTACATCTGCAGCTAGTAAAAAAACTAGTAAAAAAAGAATTAGTTGGAAAAAAGGTAAAAAGAAATAATTATGGCAAAAAAAGCAAATAAAATAAATTGTGAAGGTTATAAAGATCATATGATGTATGATCCTAAAACTGGTAAAGGTAAAATGACAAAATCTTGCCAAGATCATTTAGATTTAAGTTCTAAGGGTTGGGGACATGAAAAACCTAAAAAGAAGAAAAAATAATGGCTAGCAAGAAAAAAGGGGCAATGAAAGGTTGCTCTATAAAAAATGGGTGTAAAAGTAAAAAGGGAGGTCTGACTGCTAAGGGAAGACGTATGATCAATAAAAAGACAGGATCTAAACTTAAAGCACCACAACCTGGAGGAGGTAAGCGTAAAAAATCATACTGTGCTAGATCAGCTGGTCAGATGAAAATGCATAATATTAGTTGTAGTAAAACTCCAGATAAAAGAATTTGTAAAGCAAGAAGACGTTGGAAATGTTAAATTATGTGGAAATTATTTAAAGATAAAAATGACATAAATGAAAAAGCTATAGTTGGCTTTGCTTCATTTGTACTTATGGTAATATTTGCTATATGTGATTTAATTACTGGATGGTGTGGAATGGAGCTTGTAATAAATGAAGTTATATACAACTCATTTGTTATTGTAACCCTTGGGAGCTTTGGTATAAGCTCGTTTGAAAAAATTAAAGGTAAATAATCATTAATGACAAATAAAGAAAAAACACCTCCAAAAGGAAGTGTTAGATTTTCTCTAAGTTTATCTCCAGAACAAAAAAGAGCTAAAACAGAGATTCTCAAGCACCCTTATAATTTTATTGTTGGTAAAGCTGGTAGTGGTAAAACATTACTTGCAGTACAAACTGCTTTAGATCAATTCTTTAAAAGGCAATACAATAAAATAATTATAACAAGACCAACAATATCTACAGAAGATAATGGATTTCTTCCAGGATCAGAAAAAGAAAAAATGGAACCATGGTTAGTTCCTATACGTTCTAATATGCGTAAAGTATATAACAAACCTCATATTATAGAAAAAATGGAAAAAGAAGAAAAGATAGAACTTGTTTCATTAGCTCACTTTAGAGGAAGAACGTTTGATAACTCAGTTGTAATTGTAGATGAGTTTCAAAACTTAAATAGATCTCAGTTGGCAATGTGTATAGGAAGATTAGGAAAAGATTCTAAAATGATTTTTTGTGGTGATTCATATCAAATAGACCTTAAGGATAAAAATTGGTCTGCATATCATGATATGGCTAAATTAACTAATTCAGACTATGTGTTTAAAACAGTATTAGAAGACTCACATAGACATAGAGCAATAGATGACTTATTAGAGTTATTAAACGGCTATCATTAAAAAAACACTATAAACTTTTTTTATTTAAACTTTTTATATATATTTGCCTTATTATTAATTTAAAAATTTAAACAAATGGCAAAAGCTAAAAAGGCAGCTGTAAATGCTCCAAATCCAGAAGATATGTCAAAAGAGGCATTAGATTCTAAAAGAGAAGAAATTTCTCAGTATTATCAAGATAACATTCCTCACTTGGAAACACAATTAAAATATGAGGAGTTATTAAGAGATATTGAAAAAACACGTGCAGAAAGACTTCAAGCACAAATGTGGATTGCACAAACAATGGCACCAGCACCAGAAGATGGAGAAGAAAAAGGTGAATCAAAACCTATTACTAATTTAGGTGCAATGGGAGGTGCAGAAGCAGCTGAACAGATTAAAAGAACTTTAAAACGTACAGTCAATGAGCAAGTATAGTGTAGATCATATAAGAAGAGCATTAGAAAGAAAAGAATATAAATTCTTTGAATCTGGTGATTATAATGTAAATATAGTTGGTATTAGAAATTTAGCAACTAAAGGTGTTGTTACAAATAAATTTGATGATTTAATGACTGTTTGCTATAAAGATGGTGGTGAATGGGTGTATCATGAAATGGATTGTACTACAGATCCTGGAACTCATTGGGTTGAGAATATTATGAGAAAAGAAGGTGTGGCAGTATTAAAGCCAGGTCAATATAGAGGTTCTCATAAAATAAGAAAACATAGAGGTCAATATGAAGCTTTAGGTCAACAAAGAAACGTAACTGTTTATAGAGACAATAACAAAGATGGTAAATTTGATTTAAATGATAATAATACACAAACAGGATTGTTTGGTATTAATATACACAGAGCTACCAAATATGCAGGTAAAAAATCTACACAAGTAGATAAATGGTCTGCAGGATGTCAAGTTATAGCTGATAATGATGATTGGAGATTATTTATGAAAATCATGAGAAAAGCTAGAGATACTTGGAGTAATAATTTTACTTATACATTAATTGAAAGTGATGATATACCAACAACATGGCTTTAGTAAACAAAATAGATAAAAGGATTAAGATGAGTAAGGATGAGGTAGTAAAATATCAAATCCTTACTCACTGTTTCCTTAAGGATATACAGATTAGTTTATCTGATTTAAATTGTTTACACTTATTGTCTATGTTAGGATCTATTGAAATGACAAAGTTTTGTTCTATTGTATCAAAACATGGTATTTTTAAAAGTCCACAATCTTGTAGAAATGCTGTGACAAAGGCTGAAAAAAAAGGATTAATAGTTAAGAATGGAGATAATAAAAAGAAAATATACGTTAATCCAGAAATGGGTATTGAGATTGAAGGTACTATTCTTTTAGATTTTAAAATTTTAGGTGTTGAGTCTTAATCCAAAAAAATACAGAAATTTTTATGATGAAATTGCTGAAGAAGCAGAGGTCCATAAAGATTTAGTAGCAGACTTTATAAGTTTCTTCTATGGAAGGGTAAGAAAAAATTTATCATCACTTACAAGCCCTAAAATAGGATTGCCTGGATTAGGAACATTTGTTATTAGAACTAACAAACTTAAAAAAGCAATAAAAAGAAATAAAGATATTTTAGGAAACTTAGAAAAAATGACATATGAAGGATATGAAAAACATACAGCAGTTAAAGAAAAATTAAAAGAAATGGAAGATTTACTTGCTGCAGTTGAGGAAAATATTAAAAGTAAAAAAGAATTTAAAAATGAGAATAAATAAACTTTTAGGAGCATTAGGTAACTTAGATCAGATTGCTGAAGGAATTAAAAACAGAGTCTTTAAAAAAGATGATGTAGAAATGGTAGCTAAGATGAGATTTCAAGAATGTAAGCTTTGTCCATTTAATGATAAAGCTGGCACCTCATGTGCTGTTCCTGGAACCCAACCTTGTTGTTCTGAATGTGGTTGTAGTTTAGGTTTAAAACTTAGAGCATTATCTGCAAGTTGTCCAGTTGGAAGATGGAAAGAGATTATGCCAGAAGAAATGGAAAATGAACTTAAAAAACAAATATATTTAGATATGGAAGAAACAGATAAGCATAGGTTAGAGATGAAAAAAAGAGCAGAGGAACAGAATAAAAAAATCTTAGAAGATCAAAAAAGTAAAAAAAATGGCAGTAATATTTAAAGAAGACGGTCATATATATGAAAGTCTTAATAAAGATCTTGAAAAAGATAAAATAAAATGGACTAGTGTAACTAGTTTTATAGGTCTATTTAAACCTAAATTTGATGCAAAAGCTCAGGCTGATAAATCATCTAAGAATAAAAGATCCAAGTGGTATGGTATGACACCTAAACAGATATTGGCTGCTTGGAATGGAGAGTCAGAAAGAGCTATTGGTTTAGGAAATTGGTATCATAACCAAAGAGAAGAAAATTTATGTGAATTTAATACTATTGAAAGAGAAGGTGTTGAAGTTCCTATAATTAGACCTATCATAGATTCTAAAGGAGTAAAGATAGCACCTACACAAAAGCTTGATGATGGTGTATATCCAGAACATTTTGTGTATCTTAAATCATTAGGTGTTTGCGGTCAAGCAGATTTAGTTACTATTGTTAATGGTAAAATTAATATTCTTGATTATAAGACTAATAAAGAAATAAAAGAAAAAGGATTTACAAATTGGGAAGGTATAACATCTAAAATGTATAAACCAGTTAATAATCTAGATGATTGTAACTTGATGCATTATAACTTACAGTTAAGTTTATATGCTTATATAATTAAAAAGCATAACCCTAAACTTAAAGTAGGTAAACTTCAAATACAACATGTGAAGTTTAAACTTGCAGGTGAAAATGAGTTTGGTTATCCAATAACTGAAAAGAATAACCAAGGAGAGCCTATTATAGAAGAAATTAAAATGTATGACCTACCATATTTAAAAGATGAAATAAATAGTCTGATAATGTGGTTAAAAGATAATCCACAATGTTAGTAAAACTATTTGACGTACAAAACGGTAAAGTAATACCATCAGAGCACTGCTATTCTATTAAATCATTAAAAGGTATTATGGATAAGTATCCTGATACATACATGGAAGTATATTTGTTTGTATTTTATATGACATGTCCAGATCCTGATATGAATCCATTTTTTAATATGCCAGAGCATGAAAAAGAAGATCTTATTATAGAAGAAGTGGGATTAGAAGAATCAACAGAAGATGAAACAATAAGAAATGCTATAAAACTTTGTGAAGATCTTTATCATACTCCAACATACAGAGCATATAAAGGTATAAAGACAATGTTAGATAGATTAGCAAGATATATGGAAACCACATCTATAGAACATGGTAGAGATGGTAACTTAACATCATTAGTAAATACTGCAGCTAAGTTTGAGCAAATAAGACAATCATTTAAGGGTGCATATAATGATATGAAAGATGAGCAAAAAAGTCAAGTCCGTGGTGGTCAGGGACTAGCATATGACCAAATGTAAAATATAAAATCAATTAATTATGAGTAATATTAGACCAGTAGGAGATAGACTACTAATCAAACAACACAAACCAACTGAAACATATGGATCAACAGGTATTTATATTCCAGATTCTGCACAAGAAAAAGAAGATAAAGGTACTGTTGTTTCAATAGGAGAAGATGTAAAAGGAATACATGAAGGTGAAATTGTATTATTTAATCAATTTATACAACCTGTAAAAGTATCTCACATGGATGAAGACCATATCTTATTAAAACAACAAGATATATGGGCAATAGAGGATGTATAAAACTGTTCCAACATATCAAAACAATGAATGGAGTATAACAGAGTTTGAAGAAAAAGAAGACTTTGTAAAATATTTAAATACATTATTTAAGGAACCTGGTCAATATGATTTTGATGAGGTTGCTTTGTTGTTTAATGAACAAGCTAATATATTTAATAAACAGGGTTTTTACTGTGACAAACCTTTTAGATCAAAAGATTTTAGCACATATTGGGAAGATCAAAAAAAGAAATGTAGAGATGGTGTTATATTTAAAAGTGATAAAAATACTTTTTATGTAACAAGGGATTACTACATGTGGTTAAACTTCTTACCTATTTTTGATAAAGAAGAAAAGAAGTATGGTTTTGCTAAAGTAAGAGATGCGCAGTATCATATGGCATTATATGAATTATTAGCAGAGCTACATCATAAACATGCAGCTATATTAAAGAAAAGACAGATAGCATCATCTTACTTTCATATGGCTAAAATTATAAATCAATTTTGGTATGAAGAAGGATCTATATGTAAAATTGGTGCATCATTAAAAGATTATATTAATGATAAAGGGTCTTGGAAGTTTCTTGATGAATATAAAACATTTTTAAATGAACACACTGCTTGGTATAGACCATGTACACCAGAAAAGGTTTTACTATGGGAACAAAAAATAGAAGTAAGAATAAATAACAGAAAAACCAACAAAGGACTTATGTCTAAAATACAAGGTGCATCTTTTGAAAAGAATGCAACAACAGGTGTAGGTGGACCTTGTACTTACTTCTTTCATGAAGAGGCTGGTATTGCTCCAAAGATGGATCAAACTTATGAGTATATAAGACCAGCAATGACTTCAGGTATGATAACTACAGGTATGTTTATTGCTGCAGGATCAGTGGGTGATTTAGCACAATGTAATCCATTAAAAGATATGATTCTTAATCCTGGTGCAAATGATATATATGCTGTAGAAACTAATTTAATGGATGCTGATGGTACTATAGCATTAG
>MDSV01101771.1_pt1 | contig 10858 bp, 15 predicted proteins | sample 810851 | NCBI WGS metagenome assembly MDSV01 (sample SAMN05326640, study PRJNA326480) | marine metagenome | isolation source: seawater | place: Atlantic Ocean: North East | collected 2012 | reverse complement strand
GTGGAGCATGTCTCACACCGAGCGACCGATCACAGATCGGGAGATCGAGACCGAAATGGAGCGGATACGCTCAGAGTCCTAGTCCGTACGATCGTTCGAACCCTGACCTCGCCCGCTTCGATCGTTGGACGCTGTCATGGATTCGGCCTGAGCAGACGGATGATCACGCAGCCGGATGATCATGCAGACGACAGATCAGACTGAGTGAATTCGCCGCTTAACGCCATGGCTGTGGTGACCCTGCTCAGCGATTTCGTCGACGGCACCTCCATGGCTCTGAGCGAGGACACCGAGGCAGAGACTCTGAATGCATACATGACTGCTGCTGCTGGACGTCTTTGGGCTGGCATCCAGCAGCGTCGCCTGGCACGACATCTCACCCGTGAACGCCGCGGCCCTGGCACCCTTTACTTCGCCTCAACGGCAGAGGCTCACGCCAAGGTGATGGCGTATCTACAGAGCGACACGGGGTCCAACGAGGAGAGTCACAAGCTCAAAGCGATCCAAGCGGCAGGGGTTGAAATCGCTCCACACATCGGCAAGGCATCAGAACGAGACGTTCTAATCCGAGGCCAGCAGCGTGATCTCACCGCTCAGGCCCGAGCGAAAGGATTCGGCTAACCCACGTCCACTTCGGATGAACGCCAGAGCTACGACGCCGCAACGAGCAACGGCTCTTCGTCAGGACACGGCTCAACAAACTCCGTGAGCAAGCTCACCAGCGCAACCACTTGCTGTCATCAGCTGCTGCCTTGATCAAAGCAAGGGTGAAGGCATCCAAGAGAGCCAACCCTCTCCACCCCCATGCATCAGCCATGAATGCCTTCACCAAAACCCTCACCTGTGTTGCCCTCGCCGCAGCCAGCCTCGGCGTCAGCCAACAGGCAGCGGAAGCCCACTCCATCGCCTCTCGATCTAACTGGAATTACATCGGCCCCACCCGCTCCGGGCAGAACATCTATGCGTCCATCCGGCAGGTGGGATTCAACGGTGCGCCAGTGATCACCTACGACCGATTGGCGATCAAACGCCATGGCCGTCGCCGCTATCAACTGGTCCACGCGCTGTGCAATCGCCGTGGTCTTTACCGAATCAACAACGGCTTTTTCAAGACGGCTCGCTTCGGCTCATTCCGCCACTACGAGATCCAGCGTGTCTGTGCCAATGGTCGCTTCTGGAGACGGCAGCCGTTCCGTCAAACCGTCATGCCCTTCGCGGCTCGAGCCTTCAGTTCCGGCGGCCACGCCCATTGATCCGGCGCAAACGCTTTCAACTCACGAGCCCGCAGTGCCATCAACCAGGCTGGTGCCACTGCGGGCATCGCTGAGTACAGCGAGATAAAGATCCTCATTCACCTCGCGAATGTCGTACTCCGTAGGCATGACACCGTGATGATGTTCATGCACCACCATCCAACACATCCGTTCCAGATCCCTTGGAGTGGATCCATACAGCTGGTGCAACCGCTGCACCAGCGCTCGCACCAGCTCCGCATCCAACGCGCTGCTGTCGTCCATCGACCTGGCTCTGATCGGCTGACCCTACAGAGCCAGGTCGGTTTGCCGCAGTCTGGTGGGCAGACCGACCGCGATGGATCGGTTCTCCGCTCGAAGACTGCGAACAATCCCCATACGGTCGGAACAACCGCGCGAAGGACATGCAACCAACAGCAGAACAATTCACTGAGAAAGCCTGGGCCACGATCGTTTCCTCACAACAATTGGCGCAGAGTCAGCGACACCAGCAAATCGAAACCGAGCATCTGCTGCTGGCACTGCTCCAACAAAATGGCCTGGCCAACCGCATTCTCGAGAAAGCAGGTGCCTCTCCACCCGAACTTGAGGCAGGGGTTGAACAACACCTCAAACAACTGCCAGCGCTCCAGCACCGACCAGAGTCGGTCTATCTCGGCAAAGGCCTCAGCGACGGGCTTGACCGTGCCGACAGCCTCAAACAGAGCTATGGCGACAGCTACATCTCCATCGAGCACCTGCTGCTCTCCCTTGCTGATGATCAGCGCTGCGGGAAGCGGCTGCTGAACCAGGTCGGCGTGAACGCAACATCCCTGAAAACCGCTATCGATGCCGTGCGTGGCAGCCAAAACGTGACCGATCAGAACCCTGAAGGAACCTATGAATCCCTAGAGAAATACGGTCGCGATCTCACCGCAGCCGCCCGCGACGGCCAGCTCGATCCGGTCATCGGTCGCGATGAAGAGATCCGCCGCACGATTCAGATCCTCAGCCGCCGTACCAAGAACAACCCTGTGTTGATCGGTGAACCTGGGGTCGGCAAGACGGCGATTGTGGAGGGATTGGCGCAGCGCATCGTCAATGGCGATGTCCCTCAGGCTCTACAGAACCGACAGCTCATCGCTCTCGACATGGGTGCCCTGATCGCTGGCGCCAAGTATCGGGGTGAATTTGAGGAGAGGCTCAAGGCCGTACTCAAGGAAGTGACCTCCTCGGAAGGGCGGATCGTTCTCTTTATTGATGAGATCCATACCGTGGTGGGAGCAGGAGCGACCGGCGGGGCCATGGACGCCAGCAACCTGCTCAAACCGATGCTGGCCAGGGGTGAACTGCGTTGCATCGGCGCCACCACCCTCGATGAACACCGCCAGCACATCGAGAAGGATCCAGCCCTTGAGCGGCGCTTCCAACAGGTTCTGGTGGATCAGCCAACAGTGGAAGACACCATCTCGATCTTGCGCGGCCTGAAGGAGCGCTATGAGGTGCATCACGGCGTACGCATCGCTGACAGCGCTCTTGTGGCCGCTGCCATGCTCAGCAGCCGCTATATCGCTGATCGGTTCCTACCCGACAAAGCCATCGACCTGGTGGATGAATCCGCCGCCCGCCTCAAGATGGAAATCACCTCCAAGCCGGAGGAGATCGACGAAATCGACCGCAAGATTTTGCAGCTCGAGATGGAGAAACTCTCCCTCGGCCGCGAATCCGATGCCGCCAGCCAGGAACGGCTGGAGCGATTGGAACGCGAACTCGCGGAACTCTCCGAGCAGCAGAGCACTCTGAATGCCCAGTGGCAACAGGAGAAAGGAGCGATCGACGCGCTCTCCACCCTCAAAGAGGAGATCGAACGCGTGCAGTTGCAAGTGGAACAAGCCAAACGCAGCTACGACCTCAACAAAGCAGCGGAGCTGGAATACGGCACGCTTGCAGGCCTGCAGAAGCAGTTGGCCGAACAAGAAGCGGCTCTGAGCGAAGGCACGGATGGCAGCGAGAAGTCCCTACTGCGCGAAGAGGTCAGCGAAGACGACATCGCCGAGGTGATCGCCAAATGGACCGGTATTCCAGTCGCCAAGCTGGTGCAGTCGGAAATGGACAAGTTACTGAGCCTCGAGGCGCAGCTGCACGAACGCGTGGTGGGCCAGCAGCAAGCCGTCACCGCCGTCGCCGATGCCATTCAGCGCTCTCGCGCAGGCCTCAGTGACCCACATCGTCCCATTGCCAGCTTCCTGTTCCTCGGCCCCACCGGAGTCGGCAAGACCGAGCTATCCAAAGCCCTTGCGGCGCAGCTGTTTGATAGCGAAGACGCCATGGTGCGCATCGACATGTCGGAATACATGGAGAAGCACAGCGTCAGCCGATTGATTGGCGCACCTCCTGGTTATGTGGGCTACGAGGCCGGCGGTCAGCTCACCGAAACGGTGCGCCGACGCCCCTACGCGGTGATCCTCTTCGACGAAGTGGAAAAGGCCCACCCCGATGTCTTCAACGTGATGCTGCAGATCCTCGATGACGGTCGCGTCACCGACGGACAGGGACGCACTGTGGATTTCACCAATGCGGTGCTGATCCTTACCAGCAACATCGGCAGCCAAGCCATCCTCGACCTTGGCGGCGATGACGACCAGCATGAGGAAATGGAGCGTCGGGTCAACGACGCCTTGCGCGCCCACTTCAGGCCCGAGTTTCTCAACCGACTCGATGAAACGATCATCTTCCACAGCCTGCGACGCGAGGAACTACGCCAGATCGTGAGCCTGCAGGTGGATCGGCTACGCAGCCGCCTGGATGAGCGCAAATTGAACCTCAGCATCAGCGATGACGCCACCGACTGGTTGGCGAATGCCGGCTATGACCCGGTCTATGGCGCCAGGCCTCTGAAACGAGCCATTCAACGTGAGCTGGAAACGCCGATCGCCAAGGCGATCCTGGCTGGGCGCTACAGCGATGGCAGTTCGGTCGACGTCACGATCGACAGCGGTAGTGGCCCCGATGGCCAGCAGCGTCTGGTTCTGCGCTGATCAGCTAGCAACAGCGCTGAACCACGCAGGCCAGTCTTCATAGCTGGCGACATTGGCCCGATTCTCACGGGCCTCCACCTTCCAACAGCAACTGCGGCTGCCGTCCCGCTCATGCAAGAGAGCATTGGCCCACTCCCAGACCAGCCTGGCCGTGGACTCCATACCAACGTTCTCCATGACCCGTAGGTCTAGAGCTCCTTGGTCATGGAGGGCTTGCCACTGAGAGAGAAGGGGATCATCACCATTGACAAGAAACGTGTGATCAAACTGCTGGCGCAGCTGGGCTTCCAGGGGTCTGAGACTGGAGAAATCGACGACAAAGCCACAGGCATCCAGCTCTTTTGCCGCAAACCAGACCGTGAAACTGCGGCTATAGCCATGCACGAAGCGGCAATGGCCAGGATGTCGCCACTGCCTATGACAACAGGGATAGCCCTCGAACTGCTTGCTGCAGGTGTAAGCGGTGGGGGGCAGAGGCATCGGGCAGAGGGACGGGACGGCACTGCGGCAGGATTCTTCCTGTCTACATCTGCAACACGCCCCGCCCGATGCAGCCGCTCACCTCAGCCTTCATTGATCAGCTCCGTTTCAATGAAGCGGGCCTGATCCCAGCAATCGCCCAGGACTGGCTGGATGGTGCCGTGCTGATGGTGGCCTGGATGAACAGGCAGTCGATTGAACTCACCTTGAGCACGGGAGAGGTGCATTACTGGAGCCGCTCACGCCAAGAGCTGTGGCACAAAGGAGCCACCAGCGGCCATACCCAGGCAGTGCGGAACATCCGTTACGACTGTGATGCCGACGTGATCCTGGTCACGATCGAACAGAGTGGCGACGTGGCTTGCCACACCGGAGCGCGCAGCTGCTTCTACGAAGACAGTGACCAACGTGCCCCTGGTGGAGCCGATGCGCTGCCACCACCGGCTGACGCCTGCACAGAGCTGATGCGAGTGATCGAGGCACGCCGTGATCAACCGGAGCAGGGCAGCTACACCAACAAGCTGCTCGACGGTGGAGACAACAGCATCCTCAAGAAGATTGGCGAGGAAAGCGCAGAATTCGTGATGGCCTGCAAGGACAACAGCCCAGAAGAAATCGCCGGCGAGGCCGCCGACATCCTGTTCCACATGCAGGTAGCCCTGGCCCATCACGGCGTCAGCTGGCGGCGCGTGCAAGAAGTGCTGGCCAAACGCCGGGGAGCACCTCGCAGGGAGTGATCAGGGTGTGCAGGGCGAGTCGGATGCGATCACCACTTCATCACCGAGCTGCACGCTGTTCAGCAGGGCCTCCATGGTCTGGCCATTCACATTGATGCAGCCACCGGTGACAGACTGACCAACCCGGCTGGGATCGTTGGTGCCGTGAATGGCAAAGCTGTACCAGCGGAATGTGCCGTCGTAGTTGTTAAAACGGAATGGCTGTGGAGTGGCAGACACAGGCGCAAGGCTGATGTAACCCTTGCCGTACTCACCGGTTTCGCCATCTCCCTTGAAATCGATAGAACTCATGTTGCGAAACAGGCTCTCGCGGAGATAGGCCTCGGTCTTGCCAGACTCTTTGATCAGCGCAGGGTCCATCTCGAAGCGGTCATCACTGAGAATTGCGTTGACACGGAAGGTTCCGAGGGGAGTCCATCCCTCCTCAAATGTCGACCCCGCGCAAGCGATGCCATTTCGCCCATATCCAACCGGAAAGACGAAGGGGCCGTCTTCTCGCTGCAGCGTTCCCTTACTGCTAGACGGCTGCTTGCCATCCAAGCTGATGCGCAGGTCTTGCTTCAGCTCAGGCTTGCCACCACTGACTCCATCAATCCAGCCACAGCCTGTGAGCAGGGCAAGACCAAGGGGCAAAAAGGCTGAACTGGAACGCATATCAACGATGCAGCGGCGCGCATCATGACCGGTTCTCAGCCCAACGGCACGACCAGCCAAGGGCCTCGGTCAAGAAAAACCGGTGCTGTCTTGCGAGCCGACACACCGTGCGTGGTGCAACCAGGGGCGATCGATTGCTTCAACGCACCTCTGGCAGCAGCGCATCCGAGGGGCGCTGCCCGAAACGAGTGGGCTGCGCCTGCAGCCAACGAAGGGTCTCCCGATCTCGAGCCGTGAGCCTCAGCACAGGCAAGTGCCCCTGATGGACCGCCATCACATCACCTGGATCATCACTGTGCCCCCAGAGCCCAAAAGCATGCCCCAGCTCGTGCAGGGCTGTGGACCGAAGCACCGATGCCCTCAACTCCGGCGACACCAGCACGGTGACACGCGGTTCCAATGACCAGCTCCCGTCACGACGCACGGCGAGAACCTCCAACAAACTGCGTCCATTGCTCGCACGCCAACCGTTGGCCAATTGACGCAAGGGCGGGCGCCGACGCTCGATCCGAATCTGGGCTCGCTCCGGCTCCTGCACGCGGATGATCGGCAGCACTTGCTGCCAGGTGGTGAGCGCTGCATCCACAGCTGAAAGCCAGCGCTGCTCCCACCGATTGGCCGTCGCCGCCTGCGCTGGTTCCAGCCAAACGCACCAGCGAGGCAGGGTCGGTGGCCCCTGGGGAGAGGTGGCAAGTCGATGCCCATAGCCAGGAGGATCTCCTGGCTGAGCAGCCTGAAGCGCCATGTCGATGGGGCGCACGTCCTGTTGCGGCGGGCAAGGATCAGGGATCATTCAACCGTGCTCCCAACAAGCTCAGGCGGGAGGAAGACCAACTCCACGGGCCATCAAAGTGGCCAAGAAGGGAATGAGGGCAAAGCCAACCAGTTCAATATTGATAATCCAGGCCAAACGCGAAGCCAACGCTTCAGAGACCTTGGGGAGTTCTCCTTTCCGTAGAGGAATGGCCCAGAGCACGTAGGTGATCGTGGGATACAGCGACAGGCCACCAACGGACAGGTAAAGGCCGACCTTCCACCAAAACAAGGGGTTGACGGTATAGAACTCCGTGCCCTGCCCGAAGTAAAGCACGCGCAAAATGCCGCTCAGCAGCACCGCCAACGCTGCCATCCCGTAGACGATGTCAGTAATCACCATCACCGTTGCTGTCCGACGGTCGGGATCGGGACGAATCAGACGACGTTCAACCACAAGCGCGGCAAAACAGAGCATGAAGCTCAGGTAATGGACGTATGCAACCCCGGCGCTTTTGGCGATTTCGGGGGTCAAGATCGTGGCCAAGGTCATGGCATTCACCGCGGAGCCGTGAGAGTAGCGACCGTCGCCACCATCTGGTCAAGCCGGAATGGGGCAGAGATCACCTGCCCAACGGATGCAGAACTCTCCACCAAGAGCCTCGAGTCGCAGCGCAATGGAGGAGAAACAGATGCGTTGACGACATCGCAAAACATAAATAAAAAAAGAAAGCGGAATAACGCATCAATCATTAATTCCGCAGTCTTTATTACACCCCTGGGTCGCAATCATTTCCGCCCTAGGTTCAAAAAAAGACAGGAGTTGAAGATGGTGAGCTCCCTGAGCGCATTCCTTGGCGAAATCGGCAGACACCAGCTGCTGACTCCTGAGCAGGAGTTAACCATGGGCCGCAAGGTTCAAGCCATGGTTTCGATCACAGAACGTTGCATGCTTGCAGGGGGCGCTGGCCCGGCATGCGATTACAGCGATGACGAGAAGAGGACAATCAAGAGAGGAGAAAAAGCTAAGAATCAGATGATCACGGCCAATCTTCGTCTCGTGGTCAACCTTGCCAAGCGCTATCAGGGCAAGGGACTTGATCTTCTCGACCTGATCCAAGAGGGAACTCTTGGCCTCACTCGGGCGGTGGAGAAATACGACCCAACCCGCGGACATCGATTCTCAACCTATGCCTACTGGTGGATTCGCCAAGGTCTCAATCGAGCCCTATCCACCCAGAGCCGCACGATTCGAATTCCCGTCAATGTGAACGAAAAGCTCACAAAACTACGTGCCGCCAAAGCACGATTGATGCAACGGAATGGACAGGCCGCCACTCCAGATCAGCTGTCGGAAGCGATGAATCTTTCCAGAACCGAAGTGGATGACCTACTCGGTTGTGAATTGCGCAGCGTGACCGTGAGCCTGCAAGGCATTGTGAAATCAAAATCCGACCCTTCGGAATTGGTTGATGTGCTGCCAAGCGATGAATTACCTCCGATGGAACGGGCCGAAATCGCTGAACGATCCGCCTCAGCCTGGAAGCTGCTCGACAAATCCAATCTCACCCCCAAGGAACGCACGGTGGTGATGCTGCGCTTCGGACTTGATGGTTCCAACGAATGGCGCACCCTGGCCGAGGTCGCCCGCCATATGGGCTGCAGCAGGGAGTACTGCCGTCAAGTGGTGCAACGCGCCCTGCGCAAACTGAGAAAGACTGGGATTCAGAACGGCCTGATCGAGGCTCGGGCAGAGGCCTGAGGGCGAGAGTGGGGTAGACGTGACACCAGGAGAGACAGGCCATGGCTGAGGCTTCCTCGTTCCACGAGCCAGCTGTCGATGCCGAAGTCATCGACAGCTCCGTCATCGATGAAGGCAACCTGCGGCGTCTGCTGCGCCGAGCCGGTCGCAGCGTCGCCCGACCAGCCCTGGAAGTACTTGAACTCCTGCTCGACCAAGACACTCCCCATCAGGCCCGCCTGACCCTGCTCGCGGCTCTGACCTACCTGTTGATGCCTGCCGATCTGCTGCCGGATTTTCTGCCTGTCGTGGGCTTCAGCGATGATCTCGTGGCACTCACAGCCGTGATCGGACTGTGCCGACATCACATCACTGATGACATCCGCCTCAGGGCACAGCGCAAACTGGATCGGTGGTTTCCGCCCGGTCGCCCTTGACCGGATCGCCCATGAGTCAGTGGAATAGGGCCATGGAGGATGAGCTGGTCGTGCTGCTTAAGGACTGGCTCAAGCACCAGGGGCGAACACAGGCGGACTTGCGCCGCTGTCTGCGGGCAAGCTCCACGCGGATGCCAGCACTGCTTGAAGTCCTCGAGCGGGAACATCGCCAGGGAGGACTGCCAAAACTGGCGGCCCGGCTTTGTGCGATCGAAGCCGACTGGAGTCGTTCACCCTCCACATCCATCGGCAGTGAGAGTGCTTCAGGGGAAGCTGCAGAGGTGGATCCTTTCGGTCAGTTGGATCTGCTTCTCCAGGAAATCCGCGACGATTCCGTCAGCTGACGCCGATCCCATGCAAAGTGTGGGAAGTCGACCGCAAGACGTGTCCGTTGGATCTGGCCTGATAGCCACAGCAGCCGCGCTGATCAGCCTGCAGATGGCCGCCATCCCACCCGTGATGGCTCAGAGAGAAACCTGGCTCCTAGGCCCTGACAGCCGTACGGGACAGGAAAGCAAGGTGGTGCCCACTGACTGCGTCCAAAACAGCGACGGATCCATCACCTGCAACACCAAGATCGAGAATCCTCCAGGGGATACACCAGCACGCCCCTCCTATCAGCCCTTCACCAACTGAGAGCATCCGTGACGCGATCACGACCGTCCTGGCCAACCTTTCTGAAGGTTGTTGATTCGGCCGAGCGCAAAGTAGCCAAGTTGCTCACCGTGATCACCGGGGTGGTGATCGTGGCCGCTCTGGTGCAATTGACCATCAGGGTGGGAACTGACTTGATCAGTCCACAGCCCGCCAACTGGTTGGGGGATGGACTGATCAAAGTGCTTGGTGATCTGCTCACCGTGCTGATTGCGCTCGAAGTGCTGCAAAACGTCACCAGCTATCTGCGCCGCCATGTGGTGCAACTGGAACTGGTGCTGGTCACCGCTCTCACTGCGGTGGCACGGAAAGTGATCGTTCTCCCAGCCAGTTCCGAAAACAAGCCAGAGCTACTGATCGGATTGGGCTTGGCCTCCGTGTCCCTGGCTTGCGCCTATTGGTTGGTGATGCGTGCAGGATCTGGGCGCCCCTCGCCAACGGACTCGTCCCAGTAGAGCGCCAACCACAAGGTTCCAGGGTCAGGATCGGTGCGTTCCAGCCGATGACGACGATGGGGGGGCAGATAAAGACTGTCTCCAACCGAAAGATCGAGCATCTGATCAGGCTCTGCCAGGCAAATCCGCGCACTGCCACGCAACAGGGTGAGCCACTCATGTTCGCTCTGGTCGTACCAGAACTGAGGAGGACTGCAGGCCTCACAAGAATGAATCAGATCGAGCCGCCAGTCAGAACCACGCTGTAATTCGCGCACCCGCTCCGTTCCGGCTGGGGGCAGGGGACTGCGCAGCAGTGGCTCTGGATCGAGCCCGAATGGAGATCTGCATGGAGCCTCAGCCATGCTGCCCTCCAGATCCGCTGAAGCCTCACCCCAGCGCCGACCGATCTCAAAGCCCCAGGAACGGGCGAGCTGAACCACCTGGTTGTGGTCGACACAGGCCGCGAAGGTTTGCCGGCGCAAAGGATCCTCCTCCAGGGAGGCAACCAAGGCGTTGAGCTGCTCCACTTTGCGCAAAAATCGCTGCAGATCTGCTTCCGCCAATCAATCCTCCAGATCCAACACTCTGATCCTGACAAGCACCAGAGGAAGCCATGCCCCCCGGTCTTGCCGAGCAGTCACAAGATCATCATGGCGACGGCAAAAGCCGCCGTGTCTATGGGAGCTCGAGAGGAT
>MDSV01048474.1_pt1 | contig 10858 bp, 8 predicted proteins | sample 810851 | NCBI WGS metagenome assembly MDSV01 (sample SAMN05326640, study PRJNA326480) | marine metagenome | isolation source: seawater | place: Atlantic Ocean: North East | collected 2012 | reverse complement strand
CGAGGCTCCGGTCGAGGCTCCGGTCGAGGCTCCGGTCGAGGCTCCGGTCGAGGCTCCGGTCGAGGCTCCGGTCGAGGCTTCCGTTAAGGCTTCCGTTAAGGCTTCCGTTAAGGCTTCCGTTAAGGTTCCGGTCGAGGCTCCGGTCGAGGCTCCGGTCGAGGCCTCGGTCGAAGCTCCCGTCGAGGCTCCAGTCGAGGCTTCCGTCGAAGTCGAACCGTCGAGCATCGATTCTTTCGAGGTCATTGATGTGCCGAAAGAGGCGGAACCATCAACGTCTGATGAAACGCCAGCGGCCGTGAGTTTCTTTTAGATGTTTGAGAGCGTTGATTTTTTTTCGTGTTTATGGTAGAGCACATGAGCAATCACGGGTATCTTGGAAGTTTTCAGAATCTCGGTTCGAGCCAACGTACCTGGCATCGTGGACATAACAAAAGTCGATGGACACACAACGCGAAGTGCTGTGGTCGAAAGCACGCCGAGAACCAGGGTGCGATATGGAACGCGGGATTCGAGCCGCTTATGGACCACGGTTGGCAAAAAACGGTGTGTGAGAGAGGCGGGGACGGAAATGGCGACTGTGGTGGTAGCGTCGGATCGGGGGTCCCGGGTCTCGAAGCGTGGAGGACGTGGTGCGACCATGGGAAATGTGGGTTTTGGCTGGTGGGGAATGGTAGCAATACACCCTACCACGCATTAAACGACCCCGCGAGAAACAACGATCCCGACAGATTCCCGGGCGGCCGCATCCAGATTTGCTGGAATGACGGCGTGGTTGGTCGCGGTAAATACTGCCGCCGCGCTGGGTATGCACTGGAAGGCATGTGGTGTCAAGAAGGGGGGCAAATTGTGGGCGGCAAAGTCCAGGACACCTCAGGACCGGCTGGCGGAATGCGAGCTCCTGTCGACCGGGAATGCGGAGCGGATTGGGTTCACAGTGTCGAAACGCTGGACCCGAGTAGGAAGAGGGGGCTGTGTCCAGATCTCTGGAAGGCGGAGATGCCGGGAATCTGTTTGCCCGGTCTCTATTGTCACACCAACTTCAACGAAAGGAAGGGAGTTTGCCGGCGTTCTGCAACGACCAACCAAGTGTGCACATATAATGCCATGTGCGCGTCGATGGTCCAGAAGGAGCCGTGCGCCCGCGATGCTACCGACACGCGTTGTGTGGAGCATTGGGCGAGCGTGGGAGACGTCACCGGTCCCGATTTGGACGATGGTGGTCGAGGAGCGGGATACTGTGCTCGGCATATTGGGACAGACCGGGCGTGTACGCAGTCCAAGGTTTGTCGACACCCACACAGCAATGACTGTGGTGACGATTCGTGGTGTCAGTTGAACTCAGAGTGTCCGTCGAACGCTGTGTGCTCGAATTGGACAGTGGGGCAACGAAACGCATGTCGGCTGAAGGACAATGTGATGGACCGAACCAATGGCGAGTATTGCACGTCCTCTCGACATTGTGGCAGTTCCGGTACATGTAGCGGTTTCGCCTGCCAGGGCGCCGACAAACGACCGTCGTGCACCGAACCGAATGCGTTCGATTGCGAGACAAGCACGACATGTAACCAGAACAGCGATTGCCAATCTGCCAATTGCGACAGGAGTAGTAAGTTCGTTTGCCGCAAGCCCAAGACAACAAAGAACCGCGGAAATGGTGAATACTGCGGTGGCGCGGTCGCAGCAAGCACGACCGCGCCCGCTACGACCGGCACGAGCACGCCCGCTACGACCGGCACGCCCGGCACGACCGGCACGCCCGGCACGACCGGCACGCCCGGCACGACCACGCCCGCTACTACCGCCGCGGGCCCGTCGACGGGGGATTGTGTCGCAGATGGTGATTGCTGTGCCTCACCGGGCAGGTGCGTGAACCGAGCGTGTACAGGGGTGCCCGCGCCAGATACATCGACTACAAATTCACCAACCACCACTGCCGGTGGTGGTACCAGCGCCGCGAGTGGTGGTGGTACCGGCGGCGGTCGTAACAGCAGTGCGAGTGGTGGTGACGGTGGTGACAGTGGTGGTGGCGGCGCTAACAACGAAGGGAGCGACAGTGAAGACACCAGCGACAAACAGACGGTCACCAAGCAAGTGGAAGAACTCATCAATGAGTACCCGCTCGAAATCGGCGTGGCGATGGCAATGATAGTTGGACTCGTCATTCTCAGGAAAGGACGACGTCGCTAGCGCTCCCTTCGCTGCTTTTTCGCCTGTTTGAGAACTTCCTTGAAATCGCTTCCGGGCGGTAAAGGCTCGGCGAGCTCTTCGTTTGTTTTGGGGTACTTCTTGTGTTGCTCGAGGTGGTTAAGAACGCGATCGACGAGCTCGGTCGTCTCGAGCGCTTTGGGTTTCCCTTCGCCGAGGATCGGATGCTCGATTTGTACGTTCAGGATGTCCTCGAGCATCTTCGATCTCACACCGTCGAGCTTTTCCATGCAACGGTGCATGGCCGCGATCTGACGTGTCATCCCCTGGATCTCATTGCTGAGTATGTTGAGCGAGTGAAACTGCCTCTCAAAGAGGTCTGAGATATGCGACAACGCGATCGCGTAGGTGTGGTCGTCCTCGCTCTCTTTCTTTGTCGAACGCAGAAACGGCCAGATCGCCTTTATGATTTTGAATCCGCTCTCGGCGACCAGGTGTGGCGGCAGCTGCGCGCCCCCGCTCACGTACAAGACGGGCGTTTGGTGAATCATCTTGATCTCGAACTGTCGAGTGTTTGGTATCGGCGATTTCAACGACATGAAGACACCGCAGTTGATCTTGTTCATCCGCTGGGCCTCCTGGATGCGGGTGACGTGCTTGTTGATGTCATGCTGAGAGTGGATCTTTTCGACCCATTTCACCTCGACCGAGCACTTCAGGTTCTCGTCCGGTAACGACCACAGATAGTCCTCACTTCCAGGGGTCTTGGAGTGCCGCAAATCCTCGAGAAAGCCGACGTTGAACTCGTCAAACACGTTCTGCACCAGGTTTTCGCCAACGACGCCGGTCCTCTCATCATGCGCGAAGCTTCGAAGTGCCGCCACAGAATCGTGCAACAGAGGCTCCAGCCGCGTCTGGTACTCTTGGAGGCGCCTGTTGCCTTCTGTCTGTTCGGACGCTAGGCGAGATTCAAGATGGTTGATCTTCGAGAGGAGGAGTGCATTTTCCGCCTCGTGCTTCGCACCCATGCGCTCGTTTTCGATCGCCGTCTGCGATTGAACGAAGGCGACCTGGTTGGCGCAGAATTTCTGCGCCTGCTCGATCTGCTCCCGATGTACCTCCGATTGCGCGTCGAGCTTCTCCTTCTCCGCAGCTGCGTACTCGCCACGCATCCGCGTCACCTGGTCGTGGAGCACACTGATACTCTCATCTTTCTCGAACAGCTTCTCCTTTGTGCGGGTTCGCTCGTCCTCGAGCAACTGATTATGCGTGTCAAGGAGCTTCTGCGTGTCGCCGTCAGTGAATACCGTGGATTCGAAGATCCGTTTGCCTAACGACAACACTTCGGCGGCAATCGCGGGACTTACTCCCAGGATCCACTGTGTCTCTTCGAGACGCGCCGTGGGCACCCGAATGTTCAGCAAAACTTCGCCACTCATCGTGACCTCCACCCCTACCCCAGGGGTGGCCGCTTCCTTTAAATAGTCCTCTAGCACGCCTGGTACACATCATACTCTTCGCACGTCATCCTCTCCAGGTCTTCATTCGTCACCTCCGAACGGGGCTTTGGCACGCCACCAACATTGACCAATTCGACCATTTCCTCGTCGCATTCGTCTTCCCATTCGTCTTCCCACTGGTCCTCTTCCTCCATAGGCGGCGACGGCGCCAAAGCCGCCTCCTCCTCGTCGCATTCGTCTTCCCAGCCCACCGCCGCCACCTCCGCCCCCCTCGTCGACGTCACCACGAGCGTCAGGTTTTTGAACAACGCTAGATTGTAGATCTCTTCAGCCAGGCATTCGCCTTCACCCTCGTCCTCGAATGCACCACCACATCGAAAGCACACCAGTGTGTCGCCACTCTCGTTCGGACATGCAAAACTCAGGTCGGCCTCGCCATCGCAACCACATCGCAGGTTGGGCACTGACGGCCTCGCGAGCCTGGTAAGACGATCGTAGACATGGTAACACGTAGTGCGCACGTCAACAGACCACTGCTGATGTCGGCGGTTCTCGCGATTAACAGCGTGCGCCGCCAACTTCAGCGATAATCTGACCGTGGTTTCGTCCGCGCTTCGCGTTACCAGCTCACTCACCACATAGATGGAAGGACGGGCCGAGAACGGCAACTTGACGACCATCTTCAATGAGAAGAGCTCGCTGAGAGCACGCCGCACGTCGGTGTCGCTCCAGTTCGTGAGTCTCATCAGATCATTCTCCGAAAAGACGCACGTGCACTCGGATGGCGGGAGCAGGCGCACGTAGGCATGCACCACATACTTCGCGAGAATGATGGTCCTGACCTCAGTAGCAAGAGCCTCAACGGTTTTGAGCCAGCACATCGCGGCAGCTCCCGCCATACTGCTCTCTTCCTGGAAATGTCCATCAGGGAAGTTGGTTACCTAATCTAGAAAGTCTACTCCGCGGAGCGAGGCGGCCGCGGGGCGAGGCGGCCGCGGGGCAAGGCGGCCGCGAGCGAGTGGGGTGGGCGGTCGCGGTTACCTAATTTGAAAAGTATCGACTTTGACCGTGGCCCAGGGGTGGTTCCTTTCGCGACCTGGATAGGAAGAAGCCACCTGGGGTCCAGGGCTGGTACTTTTGTCAAGCGCGTCCAGGTACGTACTCTCGCTCGGCTTCCGCCTCCCTGACCGGCCTGCCTCTGTATCTGCGGGCGGTCAGTCCGTAGTGCGCCCTGAGTTTCCAGGCCTGCTGTTGCCGCCTGCTGTTGCCCCCTGCTGCCGCCAGTGCCGACTGCCGACCACCGACTGCCGCCGCCGACGTCTGCCGCTGTCGACGTCTGCTGACTGCCGCCGCCGACCCCTGCCGCCTACCCCTGCCTGCCGTTCGCTCATTCCCCTGTGGTCTTCCTTGCGCAACAGGCTATCAACCAAGCGTCCCTAGCGAAGGAACCATGGCGACCGCGCCGACGAGCGTTGGTGAGCTCATCATGCTACCACCCGAGATGCTTGAGGAGGTCATGAAGGCGTGCGAGATGCACGATCTTTTGCAGCTCGAGGTGACCTGCAGGCTCCTCTTGAACGCCTCGCGTCAGTCCGAACAGCTGTGGGCTTACGTTCTGACCTTGCGGCAACCAGTGGAGGCTCACGCACTGCTTCAGTTTGCTCGGAGCCGCGAGTTTTGTCGTGCCTTCTCTTACCGGCTTGGGCGCTCGCCATGGGTTACGGAAGGCGAGGAAGATCTTATGGCATTTGCTGAGCCCGAACATGCTGGGTCTTTCGACTATCAGATACTGATGACTGTCGGCAACTACTCTGGCCTGATGGAGTGGGGGCCGAGGAAGGGGCATGTCATGATTGAGCACGGAACGGACGATCTCGACCTACAGCTGCGGCTTCCGGCAACTGCAGAGTTCGAAGACATACTCGACCCGAAGGACCCGGAGGACTTCAACCTTATGACAAGCGTCCACATCCTTAACCTTAGCGAGGACCTGCAAATAATAACTCTCTGGGAAGATGAGACCCCGGATAACTATATAATCTTAAACGATGAGATGCCCGAGATGATGCGTGCTGACATTGAGAAGTCTTCAGACGCGACATCTGGTGACGTTATCACGGACAAGCACGGCGAACTAATAATTTACGCACCAAAAGAGATACGGCGCTCGTTCTTTCGTCCTCCTCCGCGTAGTCGGACAACGAAAGAAAAGCTCTGGTTTGGACGATTTCAGGCTACTCTCGAGTTGCAGCCAACGGGGCAGGTACTGTGTTTCGATCCATACCAAGTGTCGCCATTTACGCACAAGCTGCTACTCGCTCGAATCGAGTTTGGTGCTGGATTCAATGAGAACCCCTCCGAGTTGAAGGGGAGATACAACGCTGAGAAACTGCTCCGTGGCCTCTTCATTAGCCATCTGCTCGAGTAGCCATCTGCTCGAGGCGCATTGAGAGAACCTGGATTTGGTGAACCTTCCCAGGTACCGAGACGAAGGTTTCCTGATGTGTGTGTGACCGGTGTGTGTGACTGGTGTGTGTGTGACTGGTGTGTGTGTGTGTGTGACTGGTGTGTCAATGACTGGTGTGTATGTGACTGATGTGACGTTAGGTGGCGCGTTGGGTGATGGATGGGTGGGGTCGGAGCGGGCGATGGATGAGTGGTTGTCGGAGCGGGCGCGTTTTCGCCTCTGTTCTTTATTTTGCCCTTTGAGAGTAGAGCGATGTCGCTGGCAGTGGAGATGGCAGTAGATAGTACCATTTTGGCGACTTCATTGGACGCCATTCCAACCACCACACTTGGTGTGTTCGCGCCCAATTCGGCCCGCATCGTTTTCATCTCAACCGATCGCGGCCTTGTACGCGAGGATACGGAGGCACTTCTGTTGCGTCACAGGAGTGTCACTGTGTCGATGCCCTCGAGCGCCGCGTCTGCGTATCCAATCATGAAGGGCATTGGTGTTGGAATTGGCCTCGCGCCGATTACTACGATTGCGATCGAGATTGCGGACACACCACTATCCGGTCTGCTGCTGCGACCGGCATGCGAAGTGACCATCAGCACCAGTCTATTTGTCAACACGACACGCACAACCCTGGGCACAACGGAAATAACCGGCGAGAGCTCATCGTTCGCATTGCCATCGCTCTCAAACTGCGTGCTCATCCTCGAGCATGATGGTGCGCTCGACCTCGCGTCTGTCGAATTCTTCCGCGATGCGACAATACCTCGTGATTTTGCTGTGGTTCCGCTGCAGGGCGCGAAGCCACTGCCCTACACGACCTCGATGTTGAACACCACCGAGCTAAAGCGGCTTGGTGGTCTCTACAGTGGCTCGGCACGCGCACACACTCTCGCACTGTCGAATCGACTCACGACACTGCAGATGTGCGACCTGCCAGTGGGGAGCAAATCCGCCCAGCGAGATCTATTTTCCACATCTCTCGAGAGCATGTACGTCAACGAAGGCTCCATGTACGCCGCCATGCTCGCCAACTGCAACGCCATCTTCGCGCGGCTCTCGCACGTCGAGCGAACGTGTCTGCAACACCAGGCGTTCACGAAGGACGCCATTCTGGACATGAACGCTCTCACCCCGACCGGTACCCTTGATTGTATACTCTCGACCTCTGTTGCTGCCGGCACGTTGCTGATAAACGCGACACCCGCGCCCGCCGAGTTCTTCGCTGTGCAAAACATCAGGTACTCCTTTCAGGGCGTTCCGGTGGAGATTGCCGGTGTCGAAACAACCGAGCTACTCATCACGAGCGATCAATCTCCGCTCATCGGAGCAAGCTACGGCGCACAGGGCGTCGAGGTGGGCATTATCCGTCTCGCGCCCCCGACCACGGGTGTCGATTCTTTTGAACTCCCGACAACGATGTTTGCAGGCGAGAGCACGGAGAGCATCCTTGAAGACCTGGTCGCAGTCTCGGAGAACGCACCGGTTTTCCAGGCTTTAATGACACCCAATACCGGAAACGATGTGACACACGCGACCTTTGTCGCAGACAACGGCGGTGAGCTCTCATGCGAGGAGGCCATTTTCCTGCCAGGGGAAGACGTCACGGTCTCCGTCTACAGCTCCGTGTCCGGTCGTGATGTAGTGTTAACCATCGATGGTGTCGTCCAGGGTTCCACACTCACACTCGCACCCGAGAAGCGCTTCGAATACGTCTCGCTCCGCCTACCATCGACGCCTGGTTTGCACTGCCTGAGCAGCAGATTTGCTGCCCTACCCCCGTCCTCATCAAACGTTCTTTTCCGTATCTCAGAACGATCTGTCGTGCACGAGCCCGATCACCCCGTTTTCTACACCAGCGGGCAGCTAGAAGGAGACACACGAACACAAGCAACGCCCGAAATCGTCCTCGAACATCGAAACTTCGACCTACTGACGCGGCTGGCGGGCGGAGCGTCCGTGAGTGTCGTTTCGCCATCGACCTCCCTCACGATTCCCGACGTCACGTTCGGATCCGCAATGGCGTGCACCACAGCCCTCTTCTGTCGAAGCGCAACCCTGGATCTCCTCGACCCATCGCTTCAGGCCACCTGGAGTGGCGCCAGCTGGCCCGCCCCCGCATCGGACCGCACACCGTGGCTCACGTGCCTTGACACAACCACTGGCTCCGTCGTCATCTCAAAGCCACTCGATTTTACAAACGTCCACTTCTACCTCTTTCCGGTCTCCGATAACGTGGTCTTCATACACGGGTTCCACACCATTGCGTTACTCGAGGGTCGCTTACTCATTGACCGGCCGCATCAGAGCATGCAGAGTGACGTCATACTGGACGGCCTCCTAGCACGCTCTGAATGGTCATCGATCGCAATCATGACAACATCAGCTGGTAGCAGATGCTTCGTTAACGATGTCGAAATTACACTCTCTACTTCGAGCTCGAGTCGCGCAGACGTCCTTGCTACGACCACAACGATTGGAACCGCGTATCCACTCATCGTCCCCGTCGACCTCACTCCCGTAAACGTACCATCGACACACCTGCATCGCGTTCGCGAAGCGACCCTCAAAATCGTCGCCTCGGTCACGTTACCAGAGACTGTCACGCTCACTGTTGGAACGCGTCAGATCCAGTGGATCCGCGTCGCGACCGTAGGAGGCACGACACACTACTCCTCGACCGACACTGGGAGCTTTCCCGCGACACTCACCTCGTCGGCCTTCGGGCTGACCGAGCCGCTACAGAACATTCACTTCGACTTTGCGAGCGCGGGACGGCTCAGGGCACTGTGCACCTACAACACGACACTACCGCGGACGCTCATCACCCACGCGACCCTCAACCACGATTCTGTCAACAACTTCGAACGGCAGCAGGTGGGTGTTACCGCCACGCACGAAGAGCAATCGATAATCCACACGGAGATCTACCAACAGGTCGCATCCGCAAACGGATCGCAGCAGAGCTGGCTGCGACCCAGTACCACCGTTGTCACCTTCGTCACGCCACCCTCCCTGGTTCTACTCCGGACAAGTCAAGACACGCCTTACCTTACAACCCAGCCGATTCTGCTCGTATTCAATCGCCGGATCGAAACCTTCGCGACCGACTCCTCGACACTCTTCGACCTGACAAACGACGACACAAACATAACGACGCCAATACCGGCGCAGGCATGTACGTTGCTGACGTCCCAAATCTCGATCGCCAACGCCGCGCTCGTACTCGCGCCCAACACTTCGTACAGCATCTCTCTCGCACCAGGCCGACTCGTCGCCTTCGCTGGTCAAGTCCCCTGTCTCGGTGCGATTGTCTCGTTGTCCACATCTTCGACGTAAGACAAGATGGGCGCCCCCCTCCATGCCGCCGGGCAACTCGACAGGCAACGCCACCCCGTTGCCGCGGCGCTCGGCGTCGCCGGCGCCCTTCCACGCGAGATGAAGATCATGCGCTTCTTCTTCAGCGCTTCACGCATACAACGGGCTCCCTTCTCGAACTCCGTAATCCCATTGATGTTTATTACATCGCCCACCTTCCACTCGTCATTCATCATCCTTCCCGCAACGGTGCCCTCCACGATAGAACCAATGATCATCCGCGTGCGAAACTCTCGAATCGTCAAACCGAATCGCCCGTGATGTGGCGTCAGAAAGCACCCGTTCAATGGGCGGTGCAAGTCAAAGACACCATAGATTGGTTGGATGCACAGAGGACACAACGCTACGTGCTGAATAACCCACGTCTTTATGCATTTCAGGCAAAATTTGTGATCACACCCATGGATGCCGACCACAGACATTTCGTTCATACAGATCGGACACTCTGTCAACATTTACTTGTTGCGCGCCAAAAAAATACAGTGCCGTGATTTACCGCCGCCTGAGCTGCATCAATTTCTTCGCATCCATGATGTCTTTTTTAAACTCTGCCCAAGCAGAGTTGATGGCGTTCTCACCAGCTATGCGTATCAAGCAATTGCTTTGATATTCGCGGCAGTGAGGCGTCGCTATCTCTTGTTGGACATACTCATCGAGCAGTGTACGTTGCTGATCGGAGATAAACGGCTGTAGGTAATACACAGCCGTCCGGAGACTTCTCGACATGGCAAATAGTCACTGCGAATCACCCACACGAAATAAGTGGGGGCAGTCAGAAAAAGAAAACAGCACGCCGTACCGCCGCCCGCGGCGCCGCCGCGCCGCCGCGGCACAGCCCGGGGACGCGCGGCTGTGCCGCGTGAGAACGCGCGGGACGGGGACGCGCGGGTGGCTGTGCCGCGGCAGAGCCGCGGAGGAGGCGCGGGAACGCGCGGAGGAGCCGCACACACACACACCTCGTTATCGTCTATCGCAACTGCCAAAAAGGCGGGAAATTCTACCGAACGATTCCTGTCGAAATCGCGTCCAGATCGTTCGCAGCTCCACCCAATGGTGTTGTCCTCCACGTCCAATCGTTTGCGGAGACGGTAGCGTCCTCGGTGCAATTATGTGATGGCATCTCTTCAACTCGCAAGAAAAAAGACAAATAAATGCCGAGCAAAACGAACACAACCATCGTCACAATACAGACTTCTTTACTTACCTTCATCGATAAGAAACAGTGGGATTTTTTTCACTAAGGTGGTCTTGAAATCGACACAGAAACCTTCCTTTTCGGCCACCGACCACCGGTGGAAGATTGTATACGCCACCTTAAAACACCTTCCTTTTTCGGCCACCGACCACCGGTGGAAGATTGTATACGCCACCTTAAAACACCTTCCTTTTCCGGCCACCGACCACCGGTGGAAGATTG
>MDSV01019275.1_pt1 | contig 10858 bp, 12 predicted proteins | sample 810851 | NCBI WGS metagenome assembly MDSV01 (sample SAMN05326640, study PRJNA326480) | marine metagenome | isolation source: seawater | place: Atlantic Ocean: North East | collected 2012 | reverse complement strand
GATTTTAGGAGGTGCGTTAGGAAATGTGTTTGATAGATTATATTACAAAGCAGTTCCTGATTTTATAGATTTTCATATAGGTGAATTTCATTGGTTTATTTTTAATTTTGCCGACGTTTTTATTACTATTGGAGTAATTTTTATGATTTTAATTGAATTAATTGGTATCAATAAGGGTAATGTTAAACAAATTTAAGTTATTAATACTATTTTTTCTTGCAATTTCTGTTTCAGCTTGTGGTTCGGTTAAAGAGGGATTTACAATGAAAAAAAAAGAGAACAGCGACGAGTTTTTGGTAGAAAAAAAATCTCCATTAATTTTGCCTCCAGATTATAATGAGTTACCAGTACCTCAAGAGGGAATTATTGAACAAAGTGATGAAAACAAAGAAATTAAAACACTAATTGAAAAAATAGAAGATACAAGTTCAAATAATTCACAAAATATAGATAAAACATTTGAAGAAACCTTACTTGAAAAGATTAAAAATAATTGATGCTCACATCTGGAATAGATTTTACAAATTTTAAAAGTAAAAAAAATTTAATTTTAAAAAAAAAAAATAAAATTACTATTTAAAGAAAAAAATGAAATAATTAAATCTTTAAGTAAAAATTATTTATTCAGTTACAACAAAAAAAATTTAAAAAAATATTTTAAATCTACTAATTTTCGAATTATAGGAATGGGAGGATCTTCCTTAGGATCTAAAGCAATTTACGATTTTTTAAATTTTAAAATTAAAAAAAATTTTTTGTTTATTGATAATTTGCAGACTAGTACAAAAGCAGATAAAAAAAAAAATTATACAAACTTAATAATCTCGAAGTCTGGAAACACAATTGAAACAATAATAAATGCTAATATCTTAATAAAACCTAAGGATAAAAATATATTTATTACAGAAAATAAAATGAATTATCTTTATAAGCTGGCAGAAAAATTAAAGTCAGAGGTTATACATCATAACAATTTTATTGGAGGCCGTTATTCTGTTTTATCAGAAGTGGGTATGTTACCAGCTGAATTGATGGGACTGAATGTAAATGATTTTAAACAATTAAATAATTTGGTAAAAAACAAAAAGTTTATCAATGCATTAATTTTAAATGTAAGCTCTATACTTTATTTAAACAAACAAAGAAAATTTAACTCAATTATTATTAATTATGATGAAAAATCCGAAAGTCTTTTTAAATGGTATCAACAGTTAGTTGCCGAAAGTTTAGGTAAGAAAAAAAAAGGATTATTGCCTATTATATCAAATATGCCAAAAGATAATCATAGTGTGATGCAACTTTATTTAGATGGATTTCAACATAATTTTTTTACATTTTTTTATGTACATGAGAAAAATTCAGTAAAGATTAATAATAAAGATATATTGACATCAAAGAAATATCTAAAAAATAAAAATATATCAGATGTTGTTTATGCTCAAAAACAAGCTACACAAAAAGTATTTATCAAAAGAAAAATTCCTTTTAGAAGTTTCGAGATTAAAAGGAAAGATGAAAAAACACTAGGAGAATTATTTTGTTTTTTTATGTTAGAGACAATTTTGCTTGGTAGATGTCTCAATTTAAATCCTTTTGACCAACCAGCTGTTGAACTAGTTAAAACACAAACTAGAAAGTTATTACTTTAACAAGATAAAAAAATAATTTTTGATATACCATATTTTTTTTCTTCAATAATTTTATATTTTAATGGAAAGATATCATTTTCACTTTTATGTCTGTGTAAAATAACTATTCCTTTTTTATTTAGTATTTTTGTATTCTCAATTTTTCTTAATATTTCAAATAAATTTTTGTCTCTGTAGGGTGGATCTAAGAAAATTATATCAAATTTTAATTCAGATTTAATTTGAAAATTATTTTTATAAATATCTTGCTCTATAATTTCATATTTTTTCAAAGATTTTAAATTTTCTAAATTTTTTTTTAGTATAGGTAGGACCCCTGAGTAATTTTCTATAAATACAACTTTTTTGGCACCTCTTGACAAACATTCAATGCCAAAAGATCCAACACCTGAAAATAAGTCCAAAACATTGGAGTCAAATAGGTTTATACTAAATTTATTTGAATGATTTATAATATTAAAAATCGACTCTTTAGTTAGATCTTTTAAGGGTCTAGTTTTATCATCTTTAGGTTCTAAAATTTTTTTACCTTTAAAAGAACCAGAAATTATCCTCATTTTTTAATCACCTTATGTCCTATGTCATTTCTATAAAAACCACCAGGCCAATTTAATTTCTTCAAATTACTCAATACTTTATCTTTTGCTGAGTTAAAATTAGATGATAAAGAAACAAAGTTTAATACTCTTCCTCCTATTGCAAAAATTCTATTGTCTTTTTTTAAGGTACCTGCATGGTATAAAAATTCATCTTTACTGAAATTTATATTGTTAAGGTTTTTAATTTCGATATTTTTTTCATATGTTTCAGGATATCCTTTAGAACATAATACAATACATAAGCTTTTTTTATTTAACCACTCAATATTAACTTTATCCAATCTTTCTTCACAACAAGCTAAAAAAATTTCAGTAAGATCAGTTTTTAATTTTGGAAGTATAGTTTGACATTCTGGATCTCCCATTCTTACATTGTATTCAATTAAGTATGGTTCACCTTTTACAATCATTAAACCAGTATATAAAAATCCTTTATATTTAGTTCCCAAATCGGAAAGACCTTTTAGAGTAGGTTTAATAATCTTATTTATAATTTTTTTTTTTAATTTAGAAGTAATTAATCTTGAAGGCGAATAAGCACCCATACCACCAGTATTTTTTCCTTTATCTCCCTCCAAAGCTCTTTTATGGTCTTGTGCTGTTTCAAAATTTTTAAAAATGTTACCATCGTGTATAGTAAAAAAACTCATCTCTTCACCACTTAAAAATTCTTCAATAAGTAAATTTTCTGCTTTACCAAATTTTCCATCAAATATTTCATTAATTGCAACTTCTGCATCAATTGTATTATTACAAATGTAAACTCCTTTGCCAGAGGCTAGGTTGTCTGCTTTAATTACAGTTGGAAAATTTGAATTTTTTATAAATTGTTTTGCTTCATTTTTATTTTCGAAAATTCCAAATTTTGCAGTTGGTATGTTATATTTTTTGCAAAGTTGTTTAGTAAATATTTTTGAGCCCTCCAATTTAGAAGCTACTTTATTTGGTCCAAAAACTTTAATTTTAAATTTTTCAAGATAGTCTACTAATCCATTAACTAAAGGTTTCTCTGGGCCAACAACAATTAAATTAATATTATTACTCAATATATAATTTTTGAGCTCCTCAAAATTTTCTAGATCTATATTTACATTTTCTGCAATATTTTCTGTTCCTGCATTTCCCGGGAAACAAAAAATTTTATCTATTTTATTTGAATTATTTATACTTTCGCAAATTGCATGCTCTCTTCCACCACTTCCTATTATTCCAACTTTCATATAGAACTATATAAACTAAAAATGATAAAAAAATTAGCAAAAATAAAATATTTACCAAATAATTTTCAAATTATTGAACAGGGTGATTATGTTGAGTGTGCAGTATCAGGAAAAAAAATAAGTCTTGAAAACTTAACTTATTGGAATGTTGAATTACAGGAAGCTTATTTTTCTTATGAAGAAGCTTTTAAAAAAAGAGAAAAAATTAATAAAAATTAAAAAGTTATTTCCAACGATTGTGTGACCATATCCAATGCTCTGGTTTTTTTAAAATCATTTTTTCAAGAATTTGATTCAATTCATCTGTTATCTTTTGTATCGATGTTTCTTGAGAAAAATAAATAGGTTTATTTATAGTAATTTTAAAGTTTATGTTTTTAATTCGTTCAATATAAACAGGTATAATACAAACATCGAATTTTTTTACTAATTGAGCAGGTATTGTAGTAGTCAAAGCTTTTCTATTAAAAAACTCGGATAAAACACCTTCTGAAACTCTTTGATCAATCATAAGTGCTGTAGAAAAATTATTTTTTTTTAAAGAAATTAATTTTTTTAAGCCACCAATACCTTTCTTAATTTGTTTTTTGCAAATATATTTTTTTCTTATTCTCTCCATAATTCCATTCAAAAATATATTATTTAGAGGTCTATAGATTGCAGATAAATCAATTCCATTTTTTTCTATACTCATTGCCATTAGTTCAAAATTGCTAAGATGACCAGAAACGAAAACTGCTTGTTTATTTGACCTTTTTAGATCATCAAGTATTTCGCTTCCATTTATTTCAATTCTTGAAGAAAGTTTTCCATACCTAAAATCTTCAATAAACATATACTCTGCGAAAACCCGTCCATAGTTGTTCCACATTGACTTAGTTATTTTTTCTATTTCTTTAGAATCTATTTGAGGAAAAGCATTTTTTATATTTGAATGAATAATTTTTTTTGATCTAAAAAGGGGTCCAATTTTTTCAAAAATTTTTCCACTTATATTAGAAGATAAACTTGGTCCTATAATTTTAAATATTAAAAAACTTATAATTACAAATAAAAATTGAATAAAATATTTAAAGAATTTCATATTTCAAAAAATTGATCTTATGAATTTTTCCTCGTCAATTATTTTCAACTCAGATTTTAAAATTTTGATTTCGTCTAACTCAATATCTTTAATTCTTAATTTATCTTTTTCAGTCGTTATTATTTCACAATTTAAATTATTTGCTTCAAATAAAATTTTATCTATATCATTTTTTTTATATTTATAATGATCTGGAAATTCTATATCTTTAATTACATTTAACCCATTATTTTTTATCATAGAAATGAATGTTTGATGATTTCCAATACCAGAAAAAACTAAATATTTTTTATTTTTTTTGAATTCATTTAAATTTGAGGGGTGATATTTACCTATATGAATATTTATATTTGAATTTATCTCAATTAATTTTTGTTTTAAAATATCTAAATTTTCTAAGTTCCCATTTAAAAATACATGTTCGTAATTGGCTAAATTATTTAAATCTTCTCTAAGTGGACCAGCAGGAATTGTCATGCCATTTCCTATCCAATTAATAGTATTGAAACAAACAAATTTTAAATCAGTATTAATAGATTTATCTTGCAAACCATCATCAAGAATTGCAATTTCATAATTTTTATTTTCAGCTTGTCTAATTGCATCAATTCTATTTGACGATAAAAAAAGCTTTCCATTTTTTTCTAGAAGTTTTTGCTCATCAATCTGATCTTTATAAAATTTTTTTATAAAGCAAGATCTAATTTTTTTCTCAATTAATATTTCATTTAATTTTATACTTAATGAAGTTTTCCCCGTTCCTCCAACATAAAAATTACCAATACAAATTGTTTTAATTTTAAACTTATTGTGAATGTTTTTTTTTGAAAAATTATTTGCGATTTTTACCAAATATGACAAAGGATATAGAATATAGGCAAGAAAATTTGGTTTTTTATAGTCCCAAAACTTAGGTTTTTTTAAATTCATTAATAATTATTCTATCTATTTCTTTTATAGTTTTTTTTAAAATTTTTTCTCCAATATTCTTAATTTTTGAACCTGTACCTTTATTTTTATTAAATATTATAGAAGATGATAATTGTTTTGATGATTGAATTTTTTTTGAAATTTTTAATAATTTTAATAATTTATATACATCTTTAAAATTATCTATATTCGGACCATGTAAAATTTTTGCACCGTACCTTGCAGCCTCCAATGGATTTTGTCCACCTCTATTTATAATTGATCCACCTAAGAAAACTGAAGATCCTATTTTATGAAATTTTTGAGTTTCGCCAAATGTATCAACAATATATATATCGACATTTTTTAAATTCTTTGGCCTACGACTGTGAACACAAAAACTAAGATTTAAATCTTTAATTTGTGAAATAATATCTTGCGTTCTATGAACATGTCTTGGAATTATTATTGTTAGTAAATCATTAACTGTCTTTTTTAATTCAACATGAGCTTTAATACAAAATAATTCCTCATTTTTGTGAGTACTGGACGCAACCCAAACTTTTTTTCTTTCAAGTTCTTTTTTAAAATTTTTATCAATTTTATTTAAACGCTCATCATAACTTTTAGCAAATTTTAAATTACCAATATGATTAACTTTTTTTGTATTCAGTTTTTTTAAATAATATTTCGTTTCAAGATTTTGAGGATAAGCAACTGTGATTTTTTCGAATACTGTCTCACTAAAATTTTTGATTTTCATCCAATTTTTAAATGATCTATTTGATAATCTTGCATTTAATAATATTAATGGAATATTTTTATTTTTAATATTTTTGAACATGCATGGCCATATTTCTGAGTCAACAAATATAGCAATATTTGGTTTCCAAAAATTCAAAAATTTGTTGGTAAAAAGAAAACTATCAATTGGATAAAATTGATGGATCGTTTTTTTAAGTTTATACTTTTTTAAAACTTTAGAAGAACTTAATGTGCTAGAGGTGACCAATATTTGATTTATAGAATTATTTTTTTCATAATTTTTAATAAGTGGTATAATGCTTAGTAACTCCCCGACACTTGCACCATGAAACCAAACAAGTTTGCCTTTTTTTCTTTTTTTCGAAAAAAAACTAAACTTTTCTATAAATCTTTTTTGATCCTCTTTATTTTTAAAAATTCTATAAATAATAATTAAGGGAGAAAAAATAATAATTAGAGAAATAGTTAATTGATAAAAAAAAAACATATTTATTTTTGAATTTGCTTTTCATAAAAGTTTTTATAAAGTCTTGAATTTTTTATCAGACTTTCATGTTTTCCACTTCCAACAACATTTCCATCATCTATTACATAAATATTATTTGAATTTAAAATTGTTGATAACCTATGTGCAATTACAATTGTTGTTTTATTTTTTGTTAAAATTTTTAAAGCTTCTTGAATTTTTGCCTCAGTTTCACTATCAAGGGATGATGTTGCTTCGTCTAACAAAATAACTGAGCTTTTTTTTAGCATTGCTCGAGCTATTGAAAGTCTTTGTTTTTCTCCTCCAGATAGCCTGACACCATTTTCCCCAATGAGAGTATCATATTTGTTTGGAAGATTATTTATAAATTCATCGCAGTAAGATAGTTTGGCAACTTCAAAAACTTCTTCATCTGTCGCATTCTCATTTGCATATTTTATATTATTTAAAATTGTGTCATCAAACAAAGTGGTCTCTTGACTAACCATTGAAATTTCCTCTCTTAAAGTATTGATTGTGCATTTATAAATGGATTGATTATCTATAAATATGTCTCCAGATTGAGCATCATAAAATCTTGGGATCAAACTAAGAATAGTTGATTTTCCAGACCCACTGTGACCAACCAGAGATGTCATTTTTCCTCCTTTAAATTCAAGATTTACAGACTTTAAAACTTTTTGCTCATTTAATTCATAAGAAAAATTTAATTCTTTAAATTTAATATCGGCATTTAAAACTTTGAGAGGTTTTGCTTCATCTTGATTATGAATTTTATTCTTTTGATCAATTATTGGTATAATTCTTGATGCAGCAGATAATCCTTGTTTTAATGCAAGATTTAACATCGATAATGATCTTACTGGCTGATAAGCCAACATCATTGCTGCAAGAAAAGAGAAGAAATTATTGATATCAACTTCACCTTTAGCCATTAATTTTCCTGAATAAAAAATTAAAATTGCAATCATTATACCCGTTAAGGTTTCCATTATTGGTGACATTCTTACGTAAACTGTTTGTATTTTTTTATTTTTTTCTTTTAATTGATCAAGATGTTTATCAGCTCTAACATTTTCATATTCCTCTTTTTGAAAAATCTTTATCAATTTATGATTTTTAAAAAGCTCAACTAAATAAGTAGTTAAAAATCCAGATTTTTCTTGAGCTTCTGTTGTGACTTTACCCACTCGTTTCCCAAGTGTCTTTGCAGAAACACTTGCGAATGGAATCATTATTATAGAGATTAATGCTAACTTCCAATTTTGAATAAACATTACAATTAGTAAACCAAATAAAGTCAAAGAGTCTTTAAATAAAATCAAAATTGCATTACTTAATAGATTTGTAATATGAGTTACATCGTATGTAAGATTTGAAATAAATTTTCCAGAATGTTTCTTGTCAATAGTCTCGGTATCGGTTTTAATTAGTGATTTGATCATATCAAATTGAAGTTTTTTTTTTATTTCTTCACCAACACTAATCATAAATGCTTTTGCAAAATATAATGACAACCCTTTTGTAGTAAAAGCTATGATTATCATTAAAGGAATAAATATTATTAGAGATTGATCTTTTTCAATGAATAGTTTTTTTATTGCAGGATCTAAAAGCCAAGCTATTGCAGAGGTACTTCCTGCAACTAAAATTGAGAAAAAACCCGCCAAGAATATTTTATCTAAATAATTTTTTGTGTAATCTTTATAAAGTCTTTTATAAATTTCTTTTTTTTCTATCATATAATTTTTGTTATAAGTAAATTTAAAAGAATTATTAATCCAAACAGATTATTACTTTTAAAGGCTTTAAGGCAACTTGCGGAATTATTTACATTAAATATTTTCATTTGAAAATAAAATAAATATATTGAGGGAATAATTAATAATAAAAAATATAGGTAATGAAATTCCATTAAGACTCCTCCTATCGAAAGGAATAACAATAAAAATGCATAACATGTAAATAAAAATTTTTTTGCCTTACCTTTGAACTTAATTGAAGTCGACTTTAGTCCTATAATTTCATCATCTTTAATATCCTGATATCCATAAATTGTGTCATATCCCAGTGTCCAAAATATGGCTCCTAAATAGTATATAATCGGCACCAGTTCTATCTTGTTTTCAATTGAAGTCCATCCAAGAATTAAACCATAGTTAAAAGTTATTCCTAAAAATAATTGAGGCCAATATGTAAATCTTTTCATTAATGGATAAGTAAAAGCCAGTGGCATTGATCCTAGAGCAAGTATTATTGTATAAAAATTAAAATTTAATAAAATTAAAAAAGCAAAAAAACATAGTGCAATTGCATAAAATATAGCAAGCTTTATTGAAATGTCTCCTGATGCAATAGGTCGATTTTTTGTTCTAAAAACTTTTGAATCAAATTTTCTATCAAATATATCATTAACAATACATCCAGCTGATCTCATAAAAACCGAACCTAAGAAAAATAAAATTAAATAAAAAATATAATTTTTTATATCTGAAGAAAAATCATAAGCTAAAGTTAACCCCCACGCACAAGGCCAAAACAATAACATAAAACCAATTGGTTTCTTTAATCTAGTTAATTCAATAAAAAGTTTTACTCGGTTCATGATATTTTACTTGTAAATAACAAAGGCTAGATTCATAATCAATTTGATTCGTATGAATATAGATTACACAGTCACAGCCCTTATGTTTCCGGCTATTCCGCTATTAATGAGCGTATATAGTAATAGATTTCATTCTTTGAGTATTCTAATTCGTCAGCTTCATGATGAGCATGTTTACGAGAAACATATTCCTCCAGAGTGGAAAAAACAATTTATTAACCTAAGTGGAAGAATAACTTTATTAAGATGGACAATATTGTTTGCTGCTTTTGGATTTTTATTCAATATGCTTACAGTATTTGCTCTTTATTTAGATGAGGTTTTTTTAGCAAGAGTAATATTTGGATCTTGTTGTCTATCAATGATTATATCTATAATTTTTTTTATAAGAGAAATTCAAATTTCAACAAATGCACTTAAACTCCATATGTCAGATATGGATGTTAATGTTAGCTAGGAACTATTACAGCTGGACCTAAAATTTTTCTTCCTTCAAGCTCTTGATGAGCTTGAATAACCTCTTCTAACTTGTATTTTTTAAATATTTTAATTTTTACTTTACCAGAGCTAATTTTTTCAAACATTATTTGTGATGCTTCATCAAGCTCTTCTCTTGTCGATAGGTATTGTTGCATCGAGGGTCTTACAAGATAGAGGCCCTTCGGTTGAATAACTTTTGGCACATTAATATCCGACAAGGGTCCAGATGCATTTCCAAAAGAAACCATCATCCCTCTTACAGCTAAACATTCAATAGATCCATCTAGTGTATCTTTGCCTACACCATCGTAAACAACTGGTACACCCTTACCATTTGTAATTTCCAAAACTTTTTTAGCAAAGTCTTCTTTATTGTAATTTATTACATGATCGTAACCATTTTCTTTTGCTATGTTTACTTTTTCATCTGATCCAACTGTACCTATAACTGTGCAACCCAAACTTTTTGCCCACTGTCCAAAAATTTGACCAACTCCACCAGCGGCTGCATGAAATAATATTGTTTCTCCAGATTTAACAGGATAAGTTTTATGCAAAAGATAAAAAGTTGTTAGTCCTTTTGTCATTAAAGTTGCAGCTATTTCCAGATCAATGCCATCTGGTACTTTTACCAAATTCTTAGTTGGGTAGTTTCTGTGTGAACAATATGAACCTAAAGGAATGCCTGCATAAGAAATTTTATCACCAACTTTGAAGTCTTTTACATTTTCTCCAATATCAGTAATAATTCCAGCACCTTCTAAACCTAAACCAATTGGTAGTTTTAAAAGGTACAAACCTGATCTATGGTAAGTATCAATGTAGTTAAGCCCAATTGCTTTTTGTTCAATGGTTACTTGATCTGCTCCAGGTTTATCTAAAGATATATCCTTAACTTCTAAAACTTCAGGTCCTCCAGTTTTATTAATTTCTACAGCTTTCATAATTTATTTTACAAATGTACCATTATGATAATCTTGAACTGCTTGCAAGATCTCTGCTTTAGTGTTCATCACAAATGGCCCACCTCTAGCTATTTCCTCATTAATTGGTTTGCCTG
>MDSV01104761.1_pt1 | contig 10859 bp, 10 predicted proteins | sample 810851 | NCBI WGS metagenome assembly MDSV01 (sample SAMN05326640, study PRJNA326480) | marine metagenome | isolation source: seawater | place: Atlantic Ocean: North East | collected 2012 | reverse complement strand
TTTTTGTTTTTTTTCCCAATAATCTCTCCATTTTCTTTGAAATTTTTCTATTCCAAAATGTTTAATACCAAATAATCTATCATGATATATATAACTTACACTAATTATACCAATTTTATATTCATATGGACATTCTTCCATAGTGTATTTGATATAATCAATATTATCTATAGCAGTAAACGTAGAAGGGTCATCTTGATCTTCTTCGTCATCACTATCTATTGGTTGCTCATCATAATATAAAAGATTTTTTCTTTTCATAGAATTAATAATTTCTGGTGATTCATCAGCATCGTGTCCATGTATTTCACTCCATTTTCCAAATACAGCAAGTCGTATTCCAAGAGAAAGCCCTGTTAATTCAGGGTTAATTCTAAGGGTCATTTTATAACTAATATTTTTGTTTAATTATTATATCAATTTTATACTAGAATTAATTATTTATTTTGGAAAATAAGCACAAACTTTTCTTGAATCATAAAATTCAGGATGTTGTGATGTATTATTATATAATTGTTTCAATTCATTTTTATTTTGAATAATATATACTGGTGCAACGGGTTTTTGAAAGTAAAATATTTTATTTAATAAAAATCTTTTATAAGAACAGTTACAAATAACAATACTTTTTGATAAAAATACATTATTGTGTGTTTTTTTTCTTTTTTTTAAATTTTCAATAAATGATATCATTTTCCAGGTATATTTAAATAGGTGTATTCCTAACCCACTTGTATCGAATATAAAAGTATAATGTTTTTTTCTAGTATCGTAAGATTCCCAAGTATTTGTGAATTTTTCCCAAGATTCATTATTAATATTTGAATTAAATGTTACAAAAATCAGGGGGAATTTTGTGTCATCAAAAAAAGCAAACATATGATATTATACTATTTAATTATTTTATATTTTTCCGTGATTGCGTCTTATTTTTAAAAAAATAAAAATATTATTAATTAAATGAGTAAAAAAGAAGTGCGATTTTCAAAATATAAATTAACTAAATGGAGTAAAAATGATGAGAAATATAAAAAAACAGAAAGACAAAAAAGTAAAACAATTGATATGCGTGATAAAAATATAGAAGAAGAATTAATAGAAAAACATGAAAATTTACATAAAAATAAAAAAGAGTTATGTAGTCAAAGAATGGCTCAAAGAGATATGATAATTCAGGGGTTAATAAATCCTTATATGTTCGAGAATAATTATTTAGATGATTTAAAGGCACAGGATGATTATTTAAGACCTAAAGATAGTAATTACAAAAAATAAAGTTAGTATAAGTATTTAAAGATGTTCAGTGATTAATTAATATATGTCTAACGGTTTAATAACTCAAAATAGTTTATTATTAACAAAATTATTAGAATTTTATGAAAAAGATGGTAATATGGAAAAGATTTTACCAATTATAAATGGCGAATCTATTATTTCATTAAGATTAATAGATTGGTTTGCGACTAATTATTCAAAGAAGCACTACACTGTTTATAATTTAAAAACTGCATCTGGTGAAGATAAAAGATTTAAAGTGTATATTGATTATAAGTTAAAATTAAAAGCATATTCAAAAAGAAGATTTGATCCTTTTTGCAGATGGGAAAGAATAAACATACCATACGATAATGATACATATATACAGACAACTATAGGACAACTAAATTTTTTTAGATGGGCTTTAGAAAATAAGATTATTAATTACATAAAGCAAAATTTGACACAAATAAATAATGATATGAATAAAAGAAATAGTACTGCAAAAAAAAGAAAAGAAAAGCAATCGATAAAAACTAGAAAAAAAAGAGAAGAGTTGTCAATATCCGCGTCTAAAAGTATTAAAAAAGAACAGGTAGAAATAGTTGTAGATTTTAAATAATTTCTATAATATAATTTTATATGTAAAGTATATATGAAATTATTAATTTTAGGATTAATATTAATAGGTATAGTACTGATTCAAATATATTATGTAAAAAAAAATAAAGAAGGGTTTAACAAATCCTTAGATAATATGTTGGAAGCAGGAGAATATAAGTGGAATAATAGAGAAGAATTTTCTTATAGTAGACAAGCAAATAAAAGAAGAAATTGGAAAAAAGAAAGAAAAGATTATTGGGTTAATAGGGCAAAGGCAGATACAACACAAGCGAATACAATTGAAGTAAACCCTGGAACTACAAGTTGGTTAGAAATGAAAAAAATAGAAGGTTTTGAGTCAACAGAGTTAGTAAATAAAAATATTGATACAGGTATGCAAATGGGTGCATTAGAAAATAGTATAAAGAATTGTAGACAAATAGAATCATGCGATGATTTACAAGAGGGTGGAAATTGTGGGTATTGTGCTTTAGATGAAGAATTTAGAAGGGGTAATGATACCGGACCATTTGCACATGTATGTGAACCCAAGTATTGGACTAAAGATGCAGAAACATGTAAAAAGATAAAACGTAAAAAAGAGTGTTCAGAAGCTAAAGATTGTGGAGATTTGACAGGAGATAAAGCAGAAAAATGTGGATTTTGCCCAACAACCGGTAAAATAGTTCCTATGGAAAAAATAGGGGAAACATATCACGCAATGTACGATGATGATATTTGTCCAAATTATGACGGTTTATTGCCAGCTGATGAATGTGCATCTTTTGCAAAAGAAAATCCATGTATAACACCTTATCATTCAACCGGGCCACACAATACAGCTTGTTTGAAAAGATTGTGGAAAAATTCAAAATGCACAACAGATAAACCATACAGTAAAACATTTATTGAATTATCTAAAATACCAGATTATATCGGTAAATCATTTAATGCTATAGGGTCTATGATGTCTGATACTTTTGTTAAAACTAAAAGTGTAGATATAATTGAAGCTAAGTCGAATAGTGTTCATTGTTTTGGTGATAGTAATAATATCGATGTATGTGATGAAAAATATTATAAAGACGGTATTCCACACCCAGAATGTTTACAGAAAAAATTTTTAGAAGCAGGTTGTTCAAGGGGAAGTTCTGAATTTGCAATAATAGGAAATGATGTAAAGGCACATGTAAAAAAAATGAACAGCTATAAAATAGCAAATGAACGTTATACATCAGATGGCGTTATTTATAAAGGGAATGGTAGTGATATTACAACAATTGATGATTATGTCACCGATATTCAGAGGATATATGGTTTAGCGTCATCTGCTGAAAATGAAGAAACAAGGATGGAAACAAGTAATTTATGTTTTGGTAAAGAGCCACCCCCTTCACCACCAGTAAAAAATGGAGACACTGTAACATTGGGTCCTTTACCGGTGGAAGAAGGAATCTTGAAATTTGAAGGTATAGTAATGGGTAAAAAAAATGGTAAATTTAGAGTTTTGTGGACTAAATCAACTCGAAATGGTATTGAACGAAAAAGAGAAGATATGAGTCAAGATGACCAAAAAAGATTTTTCGGTTGGGATGGTATAAAACCTACATATAACAAGAAACTAGATGCTTTTTTCTTACCTGGAAGGTTACGCGTTATAAGTAGTTGTTCGACAAATAAATCAGCTTGTAAAGTAACCTGTTATAGTAAACGTGTTGAAGCTTTAAATAAATATCCTAGACCCAGAGATTGTATAGTATCCGACTGGGGATCGTTGTCAGCGTGTTCAAAAGAGTGTGGTGGTGGTAAGCAATATAGGACTCGTAGTATTTTATATGAAGCTAGGGCAGGAGGTAAACCTTGTCCTACATTGAAAGTTGAGTACGATTGTAATGAAGAGGCGTGTGTACGCGACGATTTTAAATTAGACAGAGGGGTAGTAAATGCTGAAGTTTCAGGAAAATCATCAGGTACATATAAAACTCCTAATTCACGAAAATCATATTATGGGTATATGATTGAAAAAAAAAATTTAAATATGATTCCTAAAACGGTAAAATTAGAAGGATACGTAGGTGACCAGGGATGGGGAAATAGCACTAGGGGATTATATATTAGGGGTTATAAAGGAGAAGATTCTATTTTTAGTGAATCTTTAGTGGCTCCAAGAACATCCGGTTACAAAAAAGTATCAGGTGAATGGGACGTCACGAAGCATAACCCTGATAATCGCCGTATAGATAAAATTTTGGTATTTGCTTATTCTAGAGGTTGGGGTCATGCGATTAGAGCAAAAAATGTATCATTTACTGTAAGTGGTGTTCAATAATTTAATATATATAATAATTATAAGTATGAAATTAAAAGAGTTAATTATTATATCGGTATGTTTAGTTATTCCACTGATATTTTCTGTATTTTTAAAAATGAATTTTTTTATAACTGTATTTGCTTCTTTAAGCATAAGTGCAGTAGGATTATATTTACTAAAAAAAAATAAGTTTGCTGGAAAGTTGTTAGCTGCTGCATCAACTTTGGGAATTTTTATGGCTATTGGAAATACTGTATATTGGATATTGAATTCTATAATTATGATAACTATGATGTATTTTTATGTAACTACTGATAATATTGAAGATACATTATTTAAAATAATTGTATTATTGGCAACAGTAACAATCGTAGGATTATGGAATCAAAAAAACACAAAAGAAGGGTTTTTGGACCATGTGTCAGATTCTTTAACAAAGAGAGGTTGTCAAGATTATTGTGCAAATACAAAAAATTGTAAGTATGCGATTGTACCAAGTGATAATAGTAGGGGTAAATGCGAAATAACTCAGGGTATGGGTCAATATACACCACTAAAACAGACAGGGAATCGAGAAATATGGAGAAATGAAAAATTTGTTAAAATAGAGGGAAAATCATCAGGTACATATAAAACTCCTAATTCAGGAAAATCATGGAAAGGAATTATGATAAATTTTCCATTTCGACCCGATATGATTCCTGAACGGGTATATTTAGAAGGAGACTTAGGTGACCAAAATTGGGGAAATAGCACTAGGGGATTATATATTAGGGGTTATAAAGGAAATTCGCAGGTTTTTAATAAATCTATAGTGGCACCAAGAACATCCGGTTACAAAAAAAAAACAGGTGAATGGTGGGGCAAAGATCTTAATCCCAATAATAGTCGTATAGATAGAATTGAAGTGTTTGCATATTCTAGAGGTTCGGGTCATGCAATTAGAGCAAAAAATGCATCATTTACAGTAATTGGTACTAAATAATTTAATATATATAATAAATATATATATGAAATTAGTATATTTAGGATTGTTACTTATATTTTCATGTATAATAATATATGAAATAGTAAACTATAAGGAAGGATTTAATTTTGAAGATAAAAATAAAGAACAAAAAAACTGGGGTGATTCACAAAAAGATTATTGGAAGGCAGAAAATTCGCCTAACATTACGGAAACAGGTGAAGAAAATACAGTTTTAAAATTAAATAAAGATAAAACAAAATTAGTAGAAATAGAACCTGTAGAAAAAAATGAAAAATCTGATTTAGCATTAGAGATAGAAAGATGCCAAACAATAAATAAAACAGGTAAATGTGATAATTTAGTTGGTTCAAAATGTGGATATTGTTGGAGTTCTAATAAGATGATGTATGGTGATGTAGAAGGGCCTTATGCAAACGTTTGTCAAGAAGGGTGGATTCCACCAGGGCCAAGTGCTTCTAAAAATTGTACTAAGATAAAAGAACAAAGATTATGTGCTGAAATGACAGATTGCGGAGATTCAACTGGAGAAAAATCAATATGTGGTTGGTGTCCTGCTACAGCAAAAGGTATAATGGCCAAAGAAGACGGTAGTATGGTGCCGAAGTACGAAGATGATAAATGTGAATGGAACAATACTAGCGACATTAAAGGTGTTTTAATTAAACCAAATGATTGTAAGAAATTTGGTCAATTATTTCCTTGTGTAGGTACAAATATGTTAACAGGTCCACACAGCGATGAGTGTTTACAAAGTGAATGGGCAAAATCAAAATGTACGGGTAAGGTACAAGATAGAATTACTGACCCACAATTTTTTTCTAGTTGGAATAGTAATGCTTATTCACATATAGGCGATAATATAAAAACAGCAATTAAAGATGTAGCAGATAGTGGTAAAAATTATAATGAAGTTAAGAAAAGATATAAACAATGTTATGACCAAGATGTAAATCCATGTGAAAATAGATTTGACCCGAAACCATTAGATTGTTTAAGGAAAAAATATTCAGAATCAGGATGCAGTGAAGATGGTATATTAAATCCAAAAACACTCACGCAACCACAGGCTGAACATTATTTAAATGATAGTTGGATGAAAAATCAAACGTCTGTATGGTCTGCAAATGAATATGCAACAAATATTGGTACTATATTTACAAAAGCAAATCAAGGTAAAACATTTCCTAAGGGACCAGTGGGTACGGGACCAATTGATAGTGGTCGTGCTTTTGATGATGCGTTGAAAAATAATTTATTATGTCATGGTAATAAATTAGAAATTCCTTTTGAAAAACCATGTTGGAAAGATTTTATATCAATTATGTTATCGAATCCAGAAATTATTTATAACAGCGAAAATCAGAAATTATCATTTAAAAATGCTACTAGTTATAAAAATTTATTGGTGATATCAGATAATCCAAATAATAAAAATACTTGGACAGGGGATTATGAGTTGGACGAAAAAACATACAGAGATAAATATTTTCCATTTTGGAATTTTACTGCTGTTAGCAGAACGTATTGGTCTAATAATTGGTTAAAATTTAAATTTAAATTATTAAAAAATAGATTCGTAAGAACTGTATCGGATGATTTAAAATTTTTGGCAAATTCTCCTTTTAATTATTTATTAGAGTCAACTAATGAAAAAAAAACGGCTGACACAAACGGTTTATTTTTGGAAAATGGCAACGAGACATATTTGAGCAAGCAAGCATTTGATAATGAGAATTTTCCATATTGGTTGTTTTTAAAAACAGCAGAAAGAAATTAATTAAATAACTTAATAAAGATAATTTAGTTATTTAAACTATTAACAAGTCAATGGGCAATACAGTAAGTGTTCGTAAGGTAAATTTTGAAGATATACAATATGCAATAAAAAATAAAAACAAATGTATATTAATTAATACCTTAAATTCAAATGAACAAGGTTGTTTAATTAAAAATACAGTTCCAATAGATTCTGAGGAAAAACTTATAAATAAATATTTATCTGAAAAAATAAATGTAAATATAATTGTTTATGATAAAAATGCAAATGCTCCAAATTTAATGAAGAAATATCACCAATTAATGAATCTTGGATTTGTAAATGTTTATATTTATCCAGGTGGTTTATTTGAATGGTTATTATTACAAGATATTTATGGAAAAGACATTTTTCCCACAACGACAATGGAAATAGACCTTTTAAAATTCAAGGGAAAATCAATTTTTACATCATATTTAATACAGGATTTAAATTAAAAAATAGGCATACCGTTGTCAATTAATACATTAGGTGTTTTCATTGATGTACTAAAAGTAGGTGATAAATCTATAATAAAGGTTTTTAATATATTTATCCAAGTTTTGGGCAAATTTTTGTTAAAATCTTGGTTACCATTTAAAATAATAAGCGGTATAGATTCATACAATAACCATTTGTTATGATATTTGTTGCAATTTTCTAGATATTCAATGGGTATATCTTCACCAGTTCTATTTCTTTTTACTACTCGTTTACTACATATTTCTGTATCCGTTTTTAAATAAATTATCCCAGATATAGGAATATCTCTAATAAATTCATAAAACCAGTTATTGTAAATTTGATAATCAATCTCACTTATTTTTTTATCATCGTACAACATTTGTGTAAAAACTTTTTTATCTGTAAACACCGACCTTTCACATATGATAATAACATTTTTTTTTCCTTTTAATGTTTTTTTTATTTGATGAATTCTTGATATATAAGCCATCATTTGAAATGAAAAAGCATATTTTTTATTGTCATTATAAAATTTTTCAATTATATTTATTCCATCTGTATCTGTTATAGATTCCCACATAGATACAGGTTCGGGAAGGTATTCAATCTCAACATCGTTTATATTTGTTAAGTTTTGTTTTAATATATTTAATAATGTGGATTTTCCGGAACCAATATTTCCCTCAATGGTGAAAATATAATGCATCTTTTATATGAGTAGAATATATTTTTATTTTAATACTATTTTTACTAAAATTGAAATAATATTAAACAATAAATTACTATAAATAAATATAAGTATGGATTTACGACAACAAAAATTAACTAAAAGTGAATGGGAATATCTTGAGGTTCCTGTTAGTAAAAAAGAGAAACAAATTTTAGATTTAATTTATAATGGATATGAAAATCAAAATTACACATATAATACATCATTAAGTTTATTAGGATATATGAAAATCTTTACAGATGATGTGTCATTTCATAAATATTTATATGATGGTTATTTTAAAGAATTAATAAATAAAATAATAAAAAAATATAATGTTGAATTTGATATGAAAAAAGTATTAAAAGATATAAAATCAACAAAAAAATTAAAACAGAGAGATTTAATTAGGATTAAAAATAGTTCAAAAAAAATAGGCGATTTAAAAGAAAAAATATATGAGTTTATTATATTAAATAATATATCAAAATTTTATAAAAAAAAATTATGTCCATTGAGATACTATACTTTGACTCAATTATTAAAAAATAATGTTAAAAATATAAATATATTTATTTTAAAATTTACAAAATATATTATTGAGACGTATAAAACACAAATTGACAAGGTAAATTTAATTAAACATAGTTGTGAATATATCGAAAAAAATGAAGATGTGTTTAAATATAGTGATATGAAATTATATGAGCACCAGTCAAATTTATTTAAATCTGTGAAAAGAGAAGGGTCTAAATTAATTTTATATCAGGCACCGACGGGTACTGGTAAAACAATGTCACCTGTGGGTTTGGCATCAGGGAAAAAAGTAATATTTACTTGTGCGGCTAAACATATTGGTTTGCAATTAGCCAAAGCATGTATTTCAATGGAAATACCTATTGCAGTTGCATTTGGATGTCAAGACCCAAATGATATTAGATTGCATTATTTTGCTGCGAAAGATTATACAAAACATAGAAGAACAGGAGGAATTTTTAGAGTAGATAATTCGAATGGAGAAAAGGTTCAGTTGATTATTACGGATATTCAATCATATTTGTCTGCTATGAATTATATGTTAGCATTTAACAAGGAAGAAGATATAGTGTGGTATTGGGATGAGCCGACAATAACATTGGATTATGATTCTCATGAATTTCATACTATATTACAGAAAAATTGGACTCAAAATGAAATACCGAATATTGTATTATCATCGGCCACTTTACCAAATATGGATGAAATTTTACCCATGACAGTTAATTTTAAAAATAAATTTAAAACAAATAATGTTGAGGAGATAATTAGTTATGAATGTAAAAAATCAATACCTATATTGGATGCAGCGGGTAATATTGTAATGCCTCATTATATGTATGAAAATTATAAAGATTTAAAAAAATGTGCAAGACATATTGAAAATAATAAAACAATATTGCGACATATTGATGTTGAAGAAATGATAAAATTTATTTATTATGTTAATAAAAAGGATTATATTTCTGAAAATTATACAATTGATAACTATTTTGAATCTGTCTCGGATATTACTATTATTAATTTAAAAATCTATTATTTAAGATTATTAATGTTAGTTAAGTCTAATTATAGTAAAATTTATGATTATTTTCAAAGAAAAAGAAAAAAACATTATGAATCTGTTATTAAAATAACAACAGAGGATGCATATACCTTGACTGATGGTCCGACTATATTTCTCACACAAGATGTAGAAAAAATGGCTTTATTTTACTTAAAGGTATCAAAAATTCCAGAAAAAGAATTAGATAATATATTAAAAATAATGGCTAGAAATCAAAGATATATGTTAGATTTGGAAAAGGTTGAGAAAGATGAACAACATAGAAAGGATAAATTAGGAAGTGAACAGTTAGAAAAAGATAAATCAAAAACAAAAAATTCAACGGATTATAAGGCGGAACAAGAATATAGGCGAAATGTTTTAGAATTAAAAAGTAAAATTAATAGTATCGAGTTATCATCAAAATATGTTCCAAATAGTAAAATGCATATTAAAGAATGGGCTTTAAACAAAAATACAGATAGTGTATTTACAAGTGATATTGAGGATAGTGTTGTGGAGGAGATAATGTATTTAAATGTGAATAAAGAATGGAAGATTTTGTTATTGATGGGTATAGGTGTGTTTGTGAAACATGAAAATAAAAAATATATGGATATTATGAAAAAATTAGCATCAGAGCAAAAGTTGTATTTAATAATTGCATCATCCGATTATATATATGGTACAAACTATCAGTTTTGTCATGGATATTTAAGCAAAGATTTGGAGAATATGACTCAAGAAAAAATGATTCAGGCGTTTGGGAGGGTGGGTAGGTCTAGTAGTCAGTGTGATTATACACTTAGAGTAAGAGAGAATGATTTGATATATAAATTATATACTAGAGATGATAATAAACCAGAAGTTAGAAATATGAATCGTTTATTTGCTTAAATATTAATTTAAGATGAATTTATATTAAATTATTTAACCCATGATATTCTTTCTTTTCTATTTTCTTTTGGGATTGTCCAATTTAATTTTACAGGTGTGCTTGTAATTTTATTATTAAAATGAATTTTTATTTTATTAGGGTTAATGTGTCGTTTTATTTTGTTTACTGTTCTTCGTTTGATACTTTCTTTTATAAGCACTTGTGTAAAAATTTTGGACATTAAAATATATTATAGTAAATTATAATAT
>MDSV01024482.1_pt1 | contig 10859 bp, 9 predicted proteins | sample 810851 | NCBI WGS metagenome assembly MDSV01 (sample SAMN05326640, study PRJNA326480) | marine metagenome | isolation source: seawater | place: Atlantic Ocean: North East | collected 2012 | reverse complement strand
GCATTACCGCCTGGCATATTTTCTACAAGTCCAACTACACCAACAGCATTTATTTTCGCTTTTTTTAATGCTAGATTTTTCATTAACCCGACCACAACTGCAGAGCCTGCCATATCATATGTCATATCTTCCATAAATTTTGCAGGCTTTAAAGAAATACCACCGGTATCGAAACAAACACCCTTTCCAACAAATGCCAAAGGTTTTGATTTAGATTTATTTCCTTTCCATTCAATGCTAACCAAATAAGAACCTCTTATACTTCCTTGCCCAACCCCAAGCAAAGCATTGCATCCTAATTTTTTTAATTTCTTCTCATTATAAACTGTTACTTTTAAACCAATTTTTTTTAATTTAAGTAATCTTTTCACATATTCATCTGGATGTAAAATATTTCCAGGTTCAGAAACCAAATCTCTTGTAAAAAAAATTCCTTCTTGTAGTGCATCTAATTTTTTTCTTAAAGAATTTGATTTAACAGTTTGTTTGCCAACAACATTTAAATTAATAGTTTTATTTTTTTTATTATGAGATTTATAAATATTAAAATTATATGATTTAAGTTTAGCTCCATGTATAACTTTTTCCAATTGCATTTGATTAATATCAATTTTGTTTACATCTATATAAGAGCTATCTAATTTATTTTTTTTTAAATAATCAAAAAGCTTAGATCCAATACTTTCATAATCAGAAGATATTGAAAGTTTTTCGCAATTTATAAAAACATAATTAATGTTATTATGCTCTTTTTGTATAAACAAATCGTCCAAAAATAATTGATTTTTTAAAACTGATTTTAAAAACAGATTTAAAATATTATTTTTAACTCTTTTATCCTTAACAAAAATAATGCTATTTAAAGTCATTGCTTTTGATAGTTTGGTTACAAAATTTACTTTTAAGTTCATTTTTTTGAAATATTTAATAAATATTGTTGTATATTTATATAAATAAAAAGTTCAATGAATAAATTAATTTATAGAAAGTTATCCATAGACATATTGTCTTTTTTCGTCGTATCTTCTTTAAGTATAACTTTAATTGTTTGGGTAATTCAAGCAGTAAACTTTCTAGATATAGTATCAGAAGATGGGCATAGCTTAAAAGTATATTTTAGCTACACCATTTTAAATTTGCCTAGAATATTTAGTAGAATTTTAATATTTATTTTTTTTGTTTCTGCATTTTATATAATAAACAAATATGAAGAAAATAATGAAATATTAGTTTTTTGGACAAATGGAATAAAAAAGATAAGTTTTATAAATTTTTTATTTAAATTTTCAATTTTTTTTGTTTTTTTACAATTAATTTTGAATTTATTTATTGTACCTTACACACAAAATTTAGGAAGAACTTATTTAAAAAATTCTAATGTAGATTTTTTACCAACTTTAATTTCTGAAAAAAAATTTATTAATGTATTTAAAAATTTAACAATTTTTATTGAGAAATACAATCAAAATGGAAATATAGAAAATATTTTTATTAATGAAAAAATTGCTTACAATAAATCAAAAATTATAATTGCGGAAAAAGCAAAAATACTAAAAACAGATGATAGTTTTAAAATTAAATTATTCAATGGAGGCATTACAAATTTAAATGACAATAATATATATAATATTAATTTCAAAGAAACTGAATATGATTTATCAAAATTCAATACCAAAACAATTACTCATCAAAAAATACAAGAAATTAATTCATTACAATTGTTAAGCTGTTTATTAAATTATTATTTTAATAAAAATTATAAAAATAATAATTTATGCAAAGATAGAAAAATTAAATCTGTATCTCAAGAGATGTTTAAAAGATCAATAGTGCCACTATATATTTTTATACTTTCTCTTGTTTCTTCTAGTTTAATTTTAAAACCAAAAAAAAATACTTTAATTAAATATTATAAATCGTTTATATTTTTTTTAGGTTTTATAATTGTAACTGTTTCTCAAATAAGCTTTAAGTTTATTACACAATCAAATAAATTTGATTTATTTATAGTATTAATCCCAATACTATTAATTTTATTTTATTATTTTTTGTTAATTTTTAAAACAAAATCTAAATTTAGTGCATTATGATAATAAAAAAATATCAAAAATATTTAATTAAAACTTATTTTTATAATTTTTTTATAATATCTATAATTTTTTTATGTCTTGGATTTATTCTAAATTTTTTTGAAGAGTTAAAATTTTTTGATGATTATGATGTTGAATCTTATTACCCTCTTCTTCTTGCTTTATTCAATACACCTTCTATTCTATTTGAACTTTTTCCTTTTATTTTTTTAATTGCGACAAAGTTTTTTTATATTCATCTAAATGATAGAAATGAAATTGAAATTTTAAAAAATAATGGAATAAATTATTTTAAATTTTTATCAATTTTATCTATTATATCTATTTTTACTGGAATAATAATTTTACTCTTTTACTATACTTTTTCATCAAGTTTAAAGAATCATTATTATAATTTAAAAAATAATTTTTCTGACAAACATGAATATCTTGCTGTCGTTAATGAATCTGGTCTTTGGATTAAAGAAGAAATTGATGGACTTGTAAATATAATTCACGCAAAAAAATTTCAACAAAATTTAATAGAAGAAATAACCATAACTCAAACAAATCCAAAATTTAAAAAGCCAAAAACTATAGTTGCTGAAAAAGCCGACATTTCTAAAAAATTGTGGAAGTTGAGTAATATTAAAAGCATTGATTACAAAGGTGAAAATAAAAAATTAACAAATTTTGACTATAAATCATCATTTAATGGAGAAATAATCGCAAATTTATTTTCTAATCTTAATTCATTGAATATATATCAGCTATATGAATTATCAGAAAATTATACAAAAATAGGATATTCAACAACAAATGTAATGGTGCATTTAAATAAATTATATAGCATGCCTATTTTTTTTCTATTAATGACATTATTGGGTTTTTTAATTATGGTTAAATTCAAATTTATCAAAACAAAATTTTTTACTATAGTTATTGGGGTTTTTGTGTCTGTTATTGTTTATTATATTAATTATTTTTCAAGTGTATTTGGCGCCAACGAAACTCTACCAATTGCTCTCTCTATTTGGCTGCCTCATTTAATTCTTTTATTAATTTGTTCTTTAGGAATGGTCAAAATTGATGAAATTTAATAATTTTTTATATATTTTATTTATATTTTTTTTATTTTTAAAAAATGTTTCTTCAGATGAAATAAAATTTGATTCAACTAATATAAAAATTGCAGAAGAAGGAAACATTGTAACTGCATTAAATGTAGAAGCAAATATCCCAAATAAAAAAATAAAAATAGAAGGTGATAAATCTATTTATGATAAAAAAAATACTAAATTAACAATTATAAATAATGTTAAATTTTATGATCTATTGCAAGACTTTTATCTTGAGAGTTCGAAAGTAATTTATGATCAATCACAAGATATAATACAAACTTTTGGCAAAACATTTATTAATATTGAAAATAAATATAAAGTATATTCCAAAGACCTTATTTATAACAGAAAATCTAAAAAAATTTTTACTAATAAAGAAACTATAATAAAAGATGATAAAGAAAACGTATTTAATCTAGATAAAAATTTTATTTTTGACATAAATAATGAGATTATTTCAGCTGATAAAACTATTATCATAGATAATAATAATAACGAATATAGATTTGAAAAAGTAAAAATAAATCTTAAAAATAATGAAATAGCTGGAAAAGAAATTGAAATAAATTTTATAGACTCATTCTTTGGAAATCCAAAAAATGACCCTGTGCTAAAAGGCAAAGCTACAATATCTGATAAAAATCAAACTAAAGTCTATAAAGCAGCCTTTACAACATGTAATACTGAAAACAAAAAATGTCCTGGATGGGAAATTCAATCAGAAGAGTTCACTCATGATAAAATTAAAAAAGTATTTGAATATAAAAATTCTTGGCTAAAAATTTTAGATAAAAAAATATTATATTTTCCATTCTTTAGCCATCCCGATCCAACTGTAAAAAGAAAGTCAGGATTTTTAACGCCAATTTATGGAAGTTCTAACAGATTTGGAAGTTGGTTGAGCGTTCCCTACTTTAAGGCAATAGATAAAGATAAAGATTTGACATTTAATCCTAGAATTTATGCTGATGATAAATTTATACTTCAGTCTGAATACAGACAAGCATTTGAGAATTCTAATTTAATTTCAGACATAAGTGTTAATAATGATGGAAAAAATACTAATACTCATTTATTCACAAAAGTTGATGGCAGTTTAAGCTCTAATACAAAATTTAATTTTAAATACCAAGATGTATCAAATGATGACTATTTAAAAATCCATAATCTTGCTAGCTCTTCCTCTCTAATTGAAAATGAAAGTCTGCTAACAACTCAATTAAATATTATAAAAAATATAGACAATAGTACGAGTTTAGACGCAAATTTTACTGTTTATGAGGATTTGTCAAAAAAAGATAGTGATAGATTTCAATATATATTGCCTAATTTTACTTATACAAAAAATATATTAATTCCTGATAACTACAATGGAAATTTCAAGTTTATATCAAGTGGTTTCCAAAAAAATTATGATACAAATAAATATGAAAGTTTATTAATTAATGATTTCTTATTTGAATCAAATAATAAAATCACTGAAACTGGTTTATTAAGTAATTATAATTTATTAATTAAAAATTTTAATTCATATACTGAAAATTCATCAAGCTATAATGAAAAAGAAGATTATGAGGTTTTTGGCTCATTATTATTTAAAACAAGTCTTCCTTTAAAAAAAATTAATGAAAATTCTATAAATTTTTTAAAACCAGTCATGGCGTTAAAATACAGTCCAAATAATACTAAAAATATATCAGATAATGATGTGAGGCTAGATTATAATAATATCTATTCACTTAATAGGATTGGAACTAATGAGATTGTTGAAGGTGGGAAATCAATCACGCTAGGATTAGAATTTGAAAAAAGAAATTTAAAAGATAAGAAAGTTATTGGCTTTAACATTGCTAATTCATTAAGAGATAAAAAAAATATCAATTTACCAAGTAAATCTAAACTTAATAATATTAGATCTGATTTTGTTGGAAATTTATCTTACACTCCCAGCGATATCTTAGATTTCAACTATGATTTTTCATATGATAAAAATTTAAAGAACTCTAATTATGATTCAATTTCAACATCAATAAGTGTAAATAATTTTATTACGAATTTTAATTTTATTTCTGAGGATGGAGAAATTGGTAACAATGAAGTAATTTCAAATATAACTACGTTAAAATTTGATAATGAAAATAGCTTAAAATTTAAAGCCAGTAAAGATTTAAAAAATGATTTCACAGAATATTATAATTTGATTTATGCCTATGAGAATGATTGCTTAATAGCTTCTGCAGAATTTAATAAGAAATTTTATAGAGATGGAAGTTTGCTACCAGAAAAAAGTATTTTGTTCACAATCAAATTCATACCTTTTGCTGAAATAAAACCGGCAGCAACATCTTTAAATTAACAAATGTTAATAAAAAAATTATATTTAATTTTTATTTTTTTATGTCTTTTTAATAATACTGCAAAAACTCAAGAAATAATAATTATTAGTAAGATTGAAAACCAGATAATAACAAATGTAGATATTGAAATAGAAAAAAAATATCTTTTGTTGTTAAATAATAATTTAAATAAACTCTCTAAAAAAGATTTTTTTAATTTAGCAAAAAATTCACTAATACGTGAAAAAATTAAAAATAAAGAAGTAAATAAAATATTTGATAAAGTTAATGAAGAAGCTGACAATAAAATAATAAAAAATTTTTATATCAGATTGGGCTTTAATGAAAAAAATAAATTTATTGAATATTTAGTTTCAAAAAACATTAGTTATGAAGAATTAAAAAAGAAATTAATCTTAGAAACTTTATGGAATCAATTAATTTATAGAAAATTTAATAATCAAATTAGAATTGATGAAAATTCAATAAAGAAGCAAATTACAGAATACTATAACTCGAAAGATAAAAAATACGCATACAATCTATCTGAAATTGTTATTGATATTGATAAAAACATTAGTTCAAAACAAAAAGAAATTGTAGAATATGTAGAAGAATATGGTTTTAAAATAGCTGCAAATAAGTATAGCAAATCCAATACATCTATATATGGAGGAGAAATTGGATGGATAAAAAGTGCAAGATTATCAGCTAATATAAAGAAAAAAATATCTAAAATTAAAATTGGAGAGATCACCAATCCAATTCAAACATCAAATGGATACTTATTTTTAAAGTTAAATGATAAAAAAGAAGTTAAAGAAGATTATGATTTAGAAAAAGAGTTAAAACAACAAATAAGATTTGAAAAAAATAGACAACTTAATCAATTTTCTTTGAATTATTACAAAAAATTAAAGAAAAATATAATTATTTATGAAAATAAGTAAAATTATAATCGTCTTGGGAGAACCTCAAAGTACTTTTTCTGAAATTTTATTTAAATATTTTAAATCAAAAAAATTCTCAAAAAATAAAAAACAAGTAGTTTTGATAGGAGGTGTAAATTTATTATTAAAACAAATGAAAAAGTTAAAATATAAATTAAACTTAAATATTATTGATAATATAAAAGAGGCTAAGGCTAAAGATATAAATATAATAAATATAAATTATGAAAACAAAGAAACATTTTCTAAAATTTCCTCATACTCTTCAAGGTATATCGCAGAGTGTTTTAAAAAAGGTTTAAATTTAATTAAAAATGATAAAAATATAGCTTTAATAAATGGACCAATATCAAAAAAATATTTTTTAAAAAAAAAATATCTTGGAGTAACGGAGTATATTTCAAAAAAAACTAAATCAAAAAATCAAGTCATGCTGATCTATAATGATAAACTTTCGGTTTCACCTCTCACAACTCATCTTCCATTAAAATATGTTTCTAAAAATATTACTAAAAAAAAAATAATTATTAATGTAAATCAAATTAATAAGTTTTACAAAAATTCACTTAACAAGAAACCAAATATTGCAGTGTTGGGACTTAATCCCCACTGTGAGTCTGTTGATAAATTTAGTGAAGAAAAAAAAATAATTATTCCTGCAATAAAAAATTTAAAAAAAAATAATTTAAATGTCGATGGACCATTTTCTGCAGATACTTTTTTTTTAAAAAAAAATATTAATAAATATAATGTAGTTGTTGGTATGTATCATGATCAAGTTTTAACACCTCTAAAGACTTTATATAAATTTAATGCCATAAACATAACTTTAGGATTGCCATTCATAAGAATTTCTCCTGATCATGGACCAAACAATAATATGATAGGAAAAAATAAATCAGATCCATCTTCTATTTTTTATGCTATGAAATTTATAGACAAAATAAGATGAAATTCTTACCAAAAAAGAGTCTTGGTCAAAACTTTTTAATTGATGATAAAATTTTGAATAAAATAGCTGATTTAGGTGAAATAAATTCAAATGATATTGTACTTGAAGTTGGACCTGGTACTGGAAATTTAACAGAAAAAATTTTAAAAAAAAAACCAAAAAAATTTATAGTAGTTGAAAAAGATAAAAACCTTTCAATAATTCTAAAAAAAAAGTTTAACAGTGCTGTTGAGGTAGTAAATGACGATATTCTTAATTACAGTCAAAATATAAATTTTAATAAAAAAATTATTATATTTGGAAATTTACCATATAATATTTCTACACAAATATTAACATCTTGGATAAAAATCAACAATCTTAACAATTTCTGTAAAAGATTTATTTTAATGTTTCAAAAAGAAGTGGCAGACAGAATTATAGCTTCTTATAATACTAAAAGTTATGGAAGATTGTCCATCATTTCTTCATGGAAAATGAAGATAGAAAAAATACTAGATATTAATCCTAATTGTTTTTTACCTCCTCCAAAAATTAAAAGTTCATTGTTGGTTTTTAAGCCTAAAAATAATTACTATGAGCTTAGTAATCCAAAAAATTTGGAGCATATTACCAACATATTTTTTAATCAAAGAAGAAAAATGATAAAAAAGCCTTTAAAATTTTTATTTCATGATTTTGAAAAAGTGGCAGAAGAGTTATCTTTAAATTTAAATTTAAGGCCTCAAAACCTTACAAAACTTACTTATTATAAGCTTTGCTCATACTACGAAAAATTACTTTAGTAGAATCGATACATGCTCTGCAATTTTTTTTTTATCGTATTGATTAGAAATATTATTTTTATTTGATTTAATATATTTAATTATTTTATCGTAGCATTTAATAAAATTATCGTTAATTACAACTAAATCATAATTTTTCCAATGAATTACATCTTTGTCAAACTGTTTCATTCTTTCCATTGCATTTTTTTCATCACTTAAATCTCTATTTAAAAGTCTATTAAATAATTCTTTTCTAGAAGGAGGGAGAATAAAGATTGTTAATATTTTATATTTTAATTTTTTTTGTTTTATTTGTTCTGTTCCTTGCCAATCAATATCAAAAATTATATTTTTTCCTTTATCTAATTTTTCAAATACAATATCTTCTGAGGATCCATAATAATTGTTAAACACTTTTGCATACTCTAAAAATTTTTTTTTGTTAATTAATTCCTTAAATTTTTTTTGATTGATAAAATAATAATCAATACCATCTATTTCGTTATTTCTAGGTTTTCTAGTTGTGTGGGAGATTGATATCGAAAAACTATTTTTTGAAGAGATTTCTTTTACTAATGATGTTTTTCCAGCACCCGATGGAGAAGATAATATAACTATTATCCCTTCATGATTATCGGACATGATTATATTTTATTAAAATTTAATTTGCTTTATTTTCAATAAATTTTACAGCATCACCAACGGTAAGAATTTTTTCTGCATCACTGTCTGAAATTTCAGAACCGAATTCTTCTTCAAAAGCCATTACTAATTCTACAGTATCAAGGCTATCTGCACCAAGATCATCTATAAAACTTGATTCGTCTGCAACTTTAGCTTCATCTATACCTAGGTGGTCCGCTACAATTTTTTTTACTTTACTTGAAATATCTTCTGACATTTTTTCCTTTAAGTTAAAACGTTAATAAATATTTTAAAAATTTTGTCAACTAAAATACATCCCGCCATTTACATGTATAGTCTCACCAGTAATATAATCAGATAGACTAGAACAAAGAAAAACAACTGTATTTGCTACATCTTTTGGATCTCCAAATCTATCCAATGGAATTCTAGATTTTAATACTGTTTTATAATTTTCATCTATTTTGTTTGTCATTTCAGTGGCTATAAACCCAGGGGATACACAATTTACGTTAATATTTTTTTTCCCATACTCCAAAGCAAAGCTTTTTGACATTGCTACCAAACCTGCTTTTGATGCAGTATAATTTGCTTGACCAATATTGCCTGTATGTCCTACTACAGAAGTAATATTTATTATTTTTCCTTTTTTATTTTTTAACATTTTTTTTACAATATATTTGCTTAACAAAAAACTTGATGTAAGATTTATATCAATTACATTTTTCCATTCCTCTTCTTTCATTCTAATCGAAAGGTTGTCTCTTGTTACACCAGCGTTGTTAATTAGTATATCAATTTTATTTCCCAATAAAGTAGAGACTTTATTAATAAAATTTTCAATTTCTTTATGTTCAGATATATCAAACTTTTCAATTTTAACTGATGGAAATTTATTTTTTATTTGATTTAATTTCTCTTCGTTTGTTCCAGTTGCAACAACATTTGCTTCTGCTTCTACCAACTTTTCAAGTATAGAATTTCCAATACCTCCAGTAGCGCCAGTTAAAATTACATTTATATTTTTTAAGTTTATCATTTTAAATTAAATTATTTAAATCCTCCAAATTATTTACCTGAATTAATTTAACATTATTATTAATTCTTTTTACAAGACCAGATAAAACTTTTCCAGGTCCAATTTCAATAAATTTTTCTACTTTTGCGTCTATCAAATTTATAATAATTTCCCTCCATCTTACAGGTTTTTCTATTTGTTCAATTAATAATTTTTTTATATCATTTGGATCACTTACTTCTTGAGCTGTGACATTCGAAATAATATTTATTTTAGGTTTTTTAAATTCTACTTTTGATATTTCATCTGTCATTTGTTCTGTTGCGCTTCTCATTAGCTTACAATGAAAAGGTGCGCTTACAGGTAGCTTAATATTTTTTATCTTATTTTTTTTTAATTCTTCAGAAAATTTGTTTAAATCATTAATATTTCCACTTATTACAACCTGACCTACAGAATTATCATTAGCTACATAACATTTAAAATCATCTATATTATTATTGATAATTTCATTTATTATTTCTATTTCAGATCCTAATACTGCTAACATTCCTCCCTGGCCTTTTGGAACCGCTGTTTGCATAAATCTGCCTCTACTTTGTAAAAGTTTAATGGTTTGTTCAAAACTTAAAGATTCTGAACAAGCTAATGCAGAATATTCGCCTAACGAATGACCTGCAAAAAATTTTGCTTTATTTAAATCAAAATTAGTTTCTTTTTTTATTACTTCACAAATACTATAACTAACCAAAAATATGGCTGGTTGAGTATTTTCAGTTTGATCGATTAATTCTTTTGGTCCATCTAATACAATTTTGCTTAAAGATTTTTTAAGAATATCATCAGCTTGTTCAAATAGAGATTTAACATAGTCAAATTTTTCATAAAGATTTTTACCCATTCCGACTGATTGAGAACCCTGACCTGGAAATAGAACAGAAAACATAGAAAATATTAATAAATTTAGTATTTTTTGTATTGTAATTAAAATTTTATAATAG
>MDSV01222326.1_pt1 | contig 10860 bp, 15 predicted proteins | sample 810851 | NCBI WGS metagenome assembly MDSV01 (sample SAMN05326640, study PRJNA326480) | marine metagenome | isolation source: seawater | place: Atlantic Ocean: North East | collected 2012 | reverse complement strand
GCTTTATATATAATACCCGTATTCATGTTAAACTAAAACATCAATTTATAACATTGTGGTAGATTAAATAACTAAAATATGAAAGTATCAAATTTCCCTATTTTTACTCAAAAAGATGTGCCTTCTGATGCTGAGGTTGTTAGCCATCAATTAATGATTAAATCTGGAATGATTAGAAAACTATCTTCTGGTCAATATACTTGGCTCCCAATAGGATTGAAAATAATTAAAAAAATAGAATCTGTAATCCGAATAGCACTAAATAATATTGGCTGCGTTGAAATCCTCATGCCATCAGTTCAACCATCAGAATTATGGAAAGAATCAGGACGATGGGATCAATATGGGCCTGAACTATTGCGTTTTACAGATAGGCATGATAGGGATTTTTGTTTAGGCCCTACATTTGAAGAAGTTATAACTGATTTAGTCAGAAAAAATATTTCAAGTTACAAGCAACTGCCGCTAAATTTATTTCAAATATCGTCAAAATTTAGAGATGAGATAAGGCCGCGATTTGGCGTGATGCGGGCACGTGAATTTATCATGAAAGATGCATATTCATTTCATGAATCACAAGAATCATTGGATTTAACCTATGAATTATATAAATCTGCATATAAGAAAATTTTTCAAGAATTAATGCTAGATTTTATAATTGTAGATGCAGATAGTGGAAATATCGGAGGTAATGAATCAAATGAGTTCCATGTGATTGCAGAAACAGGAGAAGATGATCTTTTGTTAGATAATAATTCAAATGGGATGAATTTTGAAATAGCTAAAATTAAGTATAAAGAAAAGGATATCAAATCAATAATAAAGAAGACTGGATTGGTTCATAAAAAAGGAATAGAGGTAGGACATATATTCAAACTTGGACAAAAATATTCTGAAAGTATGAAAGCTAAAATTACTAATAAAGATTCAATATCAAAGAATATGTTCATGGGTTGTTATGGAATTGGTATCACGAGAATCGTTGCAGCAGCTATTGAACAAAATTATGATGAAAAAGGAATTTCCTGGCCGAAATCTTTAAGTCCTTTTGAAGCTGTAATTATAGAGATTGATGGGAATAAGAATATAGATGTAAGAAAGCATGCTGAGAATGTATATAACATGATGCAAAAAGTTAATTTAGACATAATATATGATGATAGGGAAATTAGTCTTGGAAATAAATTTAAAGATTGGGAGCTAATAGGAGTAACTAATATAGTTATCATTGGAAAAAATGAAACAGCAAATAAGAATGCTACTTATAAGAATAGGAAAGATGGAGTCAAGAAAGAAATGACTATTGAGAGTATTTTAAAAACTATATCAGACAAAAGTTAATAATCTAAAAACCTATAATTATCCTTTTGTCGATTATGCTGTTCGATTGCCATTTTAGACTGATTCAAAGCCTGATTTGCAAGAGAAATAGATTTTTTATAATTCTTTTCTCCATGAGCTTCGCTTGCCTTCTTGATTAACTTTTTTGTGTCTCGCCATGCATTGTTCAATTTAACGACTTGCTTATAAGAAGACTTAGCTTCTTTTATTAACTGATTAGATTTTGTTCTATCATCATCTCCAGCAAATACTGGATTGATTATTAATATAAGTACTAAAGAATTTATAAATCTATACATTTTATTTGATTAAAAGGTTTTATTTTAATAGCCATATAGAATATCCTATTCTTTATGATCAATATACTTATTATATATTATTCTACAAATGGCTCAACGAAAAAAATGGCTAGATTGATTGCCAGAGGGATTGAGATGGTAGATGGAGTCACATCTGTTATTAGAACTGTAAATAATGAACTTGATGATAATGTATCTGATGCTATCGTGGAAAAATCTGACCTCAAAGAGTGTTCTGGGCTAATAATTGGAAGTCCAACACATTTTGGCAATATGGCTGCACCATTAAAAAGCTTTATAGATTCAACTACAGCAGAATGGTTTAATGGCGACTTAATAGGAAAGCCGGCTGGCGTATTTACATCGACATCTAGTTTACATGGAGGGCAAGAGAGTACATTGCTGAGCATGATACTACCCTTACTACATCATGGAATGCTTGTAGCAGGTGTCCCATATAGTGAGAAAAAACTAGTTAATACTAAAACAGGTGGTACACCATATGGTCCCAGCCATGTTACATTTAATTCTAATAAAGAAATATCAGATGATGAAAAAGAAATATGCATAAATTTTGGAAAAAGAATAGCAACTATCGCTCTAAATCTGGTTTCTTAAATTATTTGTATTCTATGATTTTCTTAATAAATGGAATAGTGATATTCTTCTTTAAAGATAAAGATGCGTCGTCGATATGTTTGATAGAATTACATAGAAAAAATAAATCACGTCTATAGTGGCTCATGATATAATCACAAACTTTCTTATCAAGCACCCACCCTCTTTCGTTAGCATATTTTTGAAGCACCTTGATTTTATTATTATCATCTAATTCTGTTATTTCCAATACTTGATCCCATTTCAATCTAGAAACCAAATCAGGTAATTTAAAATTTATTTTTTTTAGTGGTAATGTAGAGGTGACTAAAATACTCTTTCTCATTAGTATTAACTCATTTATTATCATGAATAATTGTTCTTCTAAATAATGTTCATTAATTAGTTTATCAATATTATCTATAATAATAAGATCAATATTATTGATTTCTATGTTATTAATTTTCTGAGTATCTTCATGGCTTAAGTAAAAGGCATTTTTTTTAGTATCTTCATAAACAGCTGAGCAAAGATGGCTTTTTCCAGATGAATTATTTCCTCTAATAAATATGATTTTTGGCTCAATAGCTATGGTAAGCTCTTTTAAAATATCTATTATTATCTGATTGTTGCCAATCAGATAGTTATAAAACCTTTTGTTAGCTATGAAGCTAAAATTTATAGGGATCTGGTCCTTATTGACTTTTGTTTCTTTCATAATTGTATAAATATCTAATAGATTAATATATAATTAAATCCTAACCATTTAAACATGAAAAAAAATTTAAACAAGCTAACTTATGAGAAATCCGGCGTTAATATCAAAAACGCAGATAAACTCATAGGAAATTTGAAAAAAAACAATAGTAAGACGCATTCAAATGTAATAGCTGGTATTGGTGGATTTGCTAGTCTATTCTCCCTAGATACAAAAAAGTATCCAAATCCAGTGATTGTGTGTGGAACAGATGGAGTAGGCACCAAACTAAAAATTGCAGGACTACTTAATGAACATAGATTTATTGGGCAAGATTTATTAGCAATGTGTGTTAATGATGTCATTACTTGTGGAGCAACACCACTTTTTTTTCTAGATTATCTTGCCACAAGCAAGATAGACGTTACTCTTCATACGAAAGTATTAAAAGGGATTAAAGATGCATGTAAATCCATAAATATACCTTTAATTGGCGGAGAAACTGCTGAAATGCCAGGGATGTATAAAGATAAAGAATATGATCTTGCTGGTTTTTGTGTTGGCATAGTTAATAAAAAGGATATTATTAATAAAAGTAACGTCAAATTAGGCGATGTCATAGTTGGTGTTAATTCGCATGGACTCCACTCAAATGGGTTTTCTTTGGTAAATAAATTAATACAGAAAAAATCTCTCAGTCTGAAAAAAAAATATGGTGCAATACATTTGGCTAAAACCCTGATAAAACCAACAAAAATATATGTTGATCTACTAGATTCACTAAAGAGAAATATTAATATACATGGTGCTGCACATATTACCGGAGGCGGTCTAACAGAAAATCTTCCACGAATCATCCCTGATAAACTCGCAATAACAATAGATTTAAATAGCTGGAAAATCCCAGAAATTTTCAGATTAATACAAGACAAGGCAATGCTCTCAGAACTTGATATTTTGAAAACATTTAATTGCGGGATTGGCATGGCTTTAATAGTAAGTAAGAAAGATGTTAAAGATGTATTCAAGGTATCAAAAAAACTCAAGTATAAACCATCAATAATTGGTTTTATTATTAATAGAAAAAATAATAAAGCAATATCTTATGAGTAAACCTAAAGCGCTAATCTTTATCTCTGGTAATGGAAGTAATTTACTTAATATTATTAACCAAGTAAATTCAGGTTATATTAATATGAAAATCATAGCTGTTGTTTCGGATAATCCTAATGCCAAGGGATTAAAAAAAGCTCAAATAGCAAAAATAGAAACTATAGTATTGGATATATTTAAAGATAGTTTTTCTGCTTTATCAAATATAATAGATAGCAATTCTATTGATGTTTTAATTCTGGCTGGGTTTATGAGAATACTGCCCAAAGAGTTTACAGATAGATATGATGGAAAAATACTAAATATTCATCCATCTTTACTTCCTAAGTATAAAGGTCTGGATACTCATAGAAAGGTATTACAATCAAGAGATAAAATACATGGTGCATCTGTGCACTTTGTTACATCTGAATTAGATGGGGGACCAGTCATAATACAAGGCAAAATTAATATAGGGAAACAAGATAATGAAGCTTCATTGAAAAAAAGAGTGCATGAAATTGAGTATCAAATTTATCCAATAGCTATCAAGTGGTTTACAGAACATTATATAAAGAAAAGTGGAAATAAATGTTTGTTTAATAACGAGGTATTAGAATGTCCTATAGAACATTTATCAGAACAATAATAGTTAATATTCTCATGCTGTCTATATTGTTTTTTGACACAATTGTATATTCAAAAGAGCGAATTATTTCTAAACATGAGTATAAACTATATAAAGGAAGTATTCTTTTTGGAGAGAGTATTTATATACTTTATGAAAATAATGGAGGTTATACTTTTGAAATAAAAAGTAATACAGCGGGTGTCTTCGAAATAAAAAAAGATGAACGTATTGAAGTGTCAAGTTTTTCAATTACGGATAATATCATTAGTCCCTTATATTATTCATTTGAGAGAACCAAGAAAGATAGGAATATATCCATAAAAACATTTTTTAATCCAGCTGATAATTATGCTCAAACTATAGATCAAAAAGAGAAAAAAGAGCATATAGATATTCCGTATTCTTTAGATAGGTTATCTGTTCAAATTGATTTTCAAAATGAAATGAAAAGAGGTTTATTTGAAAAAGATTATCATGTTATTGATAAAGGGCGTTTAAGAGAATATTCATTCATGTTACATGGAGATGAGGTATTAGATACAATATTTGGAAAAACAAATACTATTATTATAAAAAGAAAAATTAAAAACAATAAACGCAGTACATTAACTTGGTATGCTATAGATCATGATTATATTCCTGTTAAAATTGAACAATATAGGAAAAATTCCCATAAATTTACAGTTATATTAAACAGTATAATTAGATAGATTATTTTTGCTGGTTTCTTAATCTTAATGAATTAACTTTTATGAATCCCTCGGCATCTCTTTGATCATAATCACCAGAATCCTTTTCAAAAGTAGACAAGTCTTCACTATAAATAGAGTATGGTGATTTTCTGCCAAGAATTACAACATTACCCTTCAAAAGCTTTACCTTCACCGTACCAGATACTCTCTTTTGAGAATTATTAATAAGTAGTTGTAGACTCTCTCTTTCGGGGCTAAACCAATATCCATTATAAATAAGTCTAGTATATTTATTACAAAGATCTTCTTTAAGATGCAGAAGTTCTCTATCCATTGTTATCGACTCGATAGCTTTGTGGGTTTTATAATATATTGTTCCACCAGGAGTTTCATAACAGCCTCTAGATTTTATACCAACATAACGGTTTTCAACTATATCAACTCTGCCGATACCATGTTTGCCAGCTAAGTCATTTAGCTTAGATAGAATTTTAGCGGGTGTGAGAGTTTTCTTATTAATCTTTATGATGTCTCCATTTTTAAACTCTAATTCAATTATATCCGGTTTATTAGACGATTTTTCTATAGATTTTGTCCTTAACCACATGGAGTCTTCAGGTTCCTTCCAGGGATCCTCTAAAATTCCGCCTTCATAAGATGTATGTAATATGTTTGCATCCATAGAATATGGACTCTTTTTACCTGAATCAAAATCAATGGCAATTTTATGTAATCTTGCATACCTAACTAAATCTTTTCTAGATTTAAATTCCCATTCTCTCCATGGTGCGATTATTTTTATCTTGGGGTTCAAAGCATATGCGGATAACTCAAACCTCACCTGGTCATTACCTTTTCCAGTAGCTCCATGACAAATAGCATCTGCTCCTTCTTTTTTAGCAATATCAATTAATCTTTTACTAATTAAAGGTCTGGCAATAGAAGTTCCTAAAAAATATTCTCCTTCATATATGGCGTTCGATCTAAACATTGGATATACATAATCCTTAACGAATATTTCTTTTAAGTCTTCAATGTATATTTTTTTAATTCCGAGCTTTTTAGCTTTAAGTCTCGCATCTTTAACTTCCGAGCCTTGTCCTATATCTGCTGTGAATGTAATTACTTCACATTGATGTTTATCCATTAACCATTTTGCAATTACAGAAGTATCTAAACCACCAGAATACGCGAGTACAACTTTTTTAAATTTCATTTGCAGATTCTATGATTTCTTCGTTGGCGACAGATTTTACCCATCTAAAACCTTTTCCTGTAGCCTCTTTTTTCCAAAAAGGAGCTTCAGTCTTTAAAGATTCCATTATTGCACGTGTTGCATTGAATGCATTATCTCTATGTTCAGACCAAGTAGCAACTATAACAATTGGATCCGTTGGATCAAGATGTCCAACTCTATGAATAACCAATCCATCGATAATTTTATATTTTTTGATTGCATCATTTACAATATCAGTCAAATACTTCTCAGTCATGCCAGGATAGTGCTCAAGCTCCATACTTGCAACCTCATCTCCTTCGTTAAAATCTCTCATTGTCCCTAGGAATACTGAAGATGCGCCTATCTTGGGATTATTCTGTAATTCATTTCTTTTGTAGTCTACTAGAGACTGCCATGGATCAAATTTCTCATCTATAATTTCAATTTTCATAATTAACCACCTGTAACTGGAGGGAAAAAAGCAATTTCGTCTCCTTGTTTTAATTTAAAGTCCTTGTCTACATATTTATGATTAACGGCAAACATTACTTTCATTTTTATCTGAAGATTTAATGTTAATTTTACCCATAACCTATCTACTGTCAGATTATTTTCTACATCAAGATCTTCAGAGTGTTTACCCATCACATCTCTTACGCTAGCAAAATATTTGATATAAATTTTCATGACTTTGCTCATGTATCATAGTTATAAAAGCAATTATTATCAACAAAATTAACAATTTGCTATAAAAAAGTCAAAATGATTAGAAAAGACAACTACTGTATTTTAGATTTTCGTGCCTGATTACCAAGTATTACACCAAAAAATAGAGAACTATAACAAATAATTGCCAAAAACCACTCACCAGAATCTATGCCTGGATAAAGAGGAACTAGAGGAAAGAACATGGCTGTTACAAAAAATCCACCAGCAAGCTCTATAAAGCCATAATCTGGGAATAATTGTATTAATAAATCAAAAGCTGCAATATAGCCAGCTACTATAGCAATTATATAAAAAAAATAACTTAAAATTGAATACATACAAAGATAATATCCGCACTAAGTAAATAATTCAACTAGACAAAATGAGAAAAATATTATCCACCAATATATGACATTTCTATTTTATTTTTTTTATTTTTAATAGGTTTGATAGTGAATCTTATTTGAGAATATTGATCTCTTCTGCTACTCCATATTTTTTGAAAGTATTGCTCTAAAGTATTTTCGTTATTTCTTAGATAAGGAGATAGATCATGGCCTTGTTCTGAGAATAAACATGTAAAAAATTTTCCATCTGCAGAAAGTCTCCCTCTATTACAATTAGAGCAGAAAGGTTTAGATATAGATGAAATAAATGCAATATCTAATAAATGATCTTTTATTTTCCATTTTTCTGATGTTGAGTCCTTTTCATTGAATAGCTTTCTCAGAATATATTCTCGAGAGATTAAAGTATATATTTTTTGTGACGTTAGAACATTATCCATCAGCCAGTTATTTGATTCGCCAACATCCATATATTCAATAAATCGTAATTCAACATTTTTATCTAAAAAATATTTAATCATTGGAAGAATTTCTGAGTCATTAATTCCATTCATAACAACCATATTTATTTTTACTTTTCCAAATATACTAATTACATGTTCTATTGCATTTAAAACTTTATGGTGAGCGCTTTCCACTTGATTTACTAACTTATTTATAGGCCCTGATAAAGAATCTAGACTTATCGTTATAGAGTCCAAACCGCTTTTCTTCAAGATTAATATTTTTTCTCGCGTGAGTAATGAACCGTTTGTGGTCATACAAATATCATTAATACATGCATCATACTTCAATCCATTGATCAATAAGTTAAGATTCTTTCTTAAAAGTGGTTCTCCACCTGTCAGCCTAATTTTTTTAAGACCATATTTCTTTAAAGTTTGAGCAACTTTTATTATTTCTTCATAACTAAGTAAATGTTCTTTTTTTAAAAAAATGTGGTTTGAGCCAAACTTATCTTTTGGCATGCAGTACATACACCTATAATTGCATTTATCTGTTACTGATATTCTTAGGTATTCAAAATTCCTATTTAATTTGTCTTTAACTACATTCATTTGCAGACTCTACATTCAGGATCTTTATTTATTGCAATTACTCTAAAATTAGAATGTTTTAAATCTACTAGTAAGAGTTTACTTTCTAATGCCTCGCCAAAACATAATAAAATCTTCAGAGCTTCGGTTACTTGTATAGAACCAATCACACCGGTCAATGAGGATAATACACCCTGCTCTAAACATGAAGTATCTTCATCATTAAGATTGTCATATAGACAGTTATAACATGGCATATCATCTAAATCATTTCTAAAAACTGCTACCTGGCCTTGCAACTTAATTGCTGCCCCCATTATCAATGGTTTTTTTAAGAGAAGTGTTAGTTTATTGATAATAGATCTGGTTTTAAAGTTATCTGTAGCATCAATTACAAGATCAGCTGGTTCAATCAATGGTGAAGAGTTAATTGTAAACCTATCATCGTATTTAATAATATTAACATTGGGGTTAATCTCGGATAGTCTCTTATGGGCTACATCGACCTTTTTCTTTCCTATATCATCTGATAAATATAATATTTGTCTTTGTAAGTTAGTATCCTCAACATAATCATTGTCAATCAATGTTATATTGCCTAATCCTGAAGTTGCGAGATACTGAACAATTGGGCAGCCTAAGCCACCTAAGCCAATAACTGCTATATGTTTTTGTTGTAGAGCTTCTATCCCACCCAGATCAATCTCTTCTAGTAAAATATGCTTGTTATATCTTAATAAATTATCATCAGAAATCTGAGGGCTATTTATTTTTTTTACTTTCATTAAACTTTTCTAGTTGTTCTTTTGTTGCTTCTTTTTGATGTTTTTTCTTATAATCAGAATATGGCATACCATATACTATCTCTCTGGCATCATCATAAGACAACTCTTGGCCAAGTTTGGAAGCTTCAGCCATATACCATTTAGATATACAGTTACGACAAAAATTAGCCAGATTCATCATATCAATATTCTGCACATCTGGATTATTCCTTAAATGCTCAACAATTCTCTGAAATGTTTCTGATTCAATTTTTGCTTTCCTAGCCAGAGCTAATTTATCATCATATAACATATTACACCTCATTTATTTATATAATAAATATAACATGAAATAAGATTAACTATATCTTTGTTGGTTTAGATTTTAACTGTTTTCCATTCTTTTGTGATATTTGAATACCAGCAATAATTATCACCAGGCCAATAAAATAATGCCATGCAGCATCTTCCTTAAAGAAAATGACTCCGAAAATTATAGCCCATATTGGGATTAAATAGTTCATTATAGATATAAAAGTTGCTCCTGAAGTCTGTAGTATTTGAAAATATATTATTGTGGCAATAGCTGTGCAAAAAATACCTAATATGAATATCGCTGTAATATATTCAATATTTCCAAAATCATCAGGGATTAGACTATCATTTAATAAAAGATATATATTTATTATTATTGCTGAATATACAATCACACCTGTTGAAGCATTTAATGGATTAGTGATTTTGAATTTTTTGCCATATACAGCCGCAAAGGAATACATTACTGCCCCGCCTATAACCATTAGTTCAGAATATAAACCGTCCAATATATTATCTATGAATATATTTTTTCCTGGCATTATTAGTACCACAATTCCCAAAAAAGCAACTAAAAAGCCAATAAATTTTTTCTTAGTCATATACTCATCATCCAAAAAGAAATGTGAGAGGATGAGAGTAGAGATAGGCATTGTAGACATTAAAATACCGGCAAGGGAACTATCTATGCCAATCTGGCCATAAGAAATCATCAAAAAAGGAGCAACAATCCCAATAGTACTCATAAATAAGTAATACTTCCAATCAGACTTCCTTATTTCTATTTTTTTAAAGATGAATAGTACAGCAATCACAAGAGTAACACTTGCAATAATAAGTCGTCCAGAAACTAACACTTCGGGACTGTAGAACTCTAAAGCAAATTTATTAAGTGTAAATGCGCCACCCCAAATTGCAGACAAGAGTAATAATAATATCCAATTCGTTGTATATCGGGTCATCTTAAGTTATCCTTTTTTATAGTAACTATTAGAGCGTCTATATATTTAATTATGCAAATTTTATCTATCAATGTATCAGAGCCAAAAAAAATTATGTTCAATGGCAAAGAGCTTATCACAAGTATATACAAAAAACCCATAGAAGGCTCAGTTGAGGTT
>MDSV01059581.1_pt1 | contig 10860 bp, 8 predicted proteins | sample 810851 | NCBI WGS metagenome assembly MDSV01 (sample SAMN05326640, study PRJNA326480) | marine metagenome | isolation source: seawater | place: Atlantic Ocean: North East | collected 2012 | reverse complement strand
TTAATAGTTTCAATGCGACCGAGTGGTCAAAATATTAAGCATATAAAATTGAATAGTAATTGTTTCATGACTGTTATATAAACACTCACGAACTATGCGAAAAAACGTTGATGCACCTATTGTGTTAACACGATATTTATATATTAAAGACGATGTTTGGACATCTTTGTTAATGGCTATTTTAACGAAAGATATCGAACAAACATTATTTTGGACATGCGAAATGTATCATTCGGGATTTGAAACCGAATTGGCGGACTATTTATTAGCTGTATATACCGAATTCTTTAAAGCAAAAAATCCAAGATTGGAAAAATATATACATAGTTGGTCTAACGTAATATTAGATGGTCCCCACATAGCAGCAACAATGACTAGAAACCTAGTTTCATCACCGCGATTATTTACAGTCAAAGATTTCGAAATGACCACTCAAAATGATGATTGTGACCCTGAATCATTATATGAAACACGCTTAATTATTCATGTTAAACAGGATTCAATTGATAAATACAATACCATTTATAAGGACGACCAACAAAAACGTCCTGCTCGAAAAATACTTCAAGAAGCATGCTTGTATTCCACGTGTAAAAATATGACTGAATTATTTCACTGCAATCATAATTCAGTCGATACAACTAAATTATGTGAATATCATCGTTCTGATCATCATTGGGTTTATTTCGCATCGTTTTCACCTATATGGAATAAACGCATTGTCGATTACAATGGTATAATCGACCATGAAACATACCGTGTGGATTTCAACGATGATGACTTAGAAGAATTTTACGAAGAATATGGGTACGACCCCGATGAGCAAGACCGTAAAGTTTCTGAAAAATTTATGCATATTACTCGCGAACCACAAATCACAATGAAAGCCTTTTGTTGTATGTTTAATAAAACAAAAACCATTCGTATTAAAAAAAAATAGTTTACTTCTTATTCTTCTTGCGTTTACGAGTTTTGGGTCCATTTTTCCCCTTGTTTTTTTTTGAATTGTTTGTCTCCTTTTTTTGCGATTGTGCAACTAAATTATAAAGTTTATCAAACATTTCGTCTGATATAACTTGCACGTCCTGATTATCATTTTCAAAAGCGTTATTACATTGATTTGACCTTAATTGTAATGTAAACATGGGAATTCCTAAATCGCGAAAACGTTCATGTTTACTTAAATTGTTTCCATAAATTTCACTGTAATTATCATCATAATCCATATTGTTTTCATAATCCGCATGATATATAGCTTTTCTAGATGGATATATGCATTTTCCACCCGCACAATATGTAGGATATTCTTCGGTTGTTATCATGTATAGATTATAATTAGATACTTGCATGGTTCAATATACCCAATTTATTTATAAGTTCGTTTCAAATCATTCGAACATTTTATCTCACGTTTCTGCTTTAAATAATCTATTACATAACTAACCTGTTGAGGGTCAGACATGATAGTTCCTAAATGTTGTTCTAGAAACCCAAACGTTAATGGTGAATAATCCTTTTTTTCGTAGACTTTTAAATCACCATCAGGTAATATTATCTTTTGTTTTGATATTCCGGCTGAATTTAAATCCATACATATTTCTCCTGATAATCGTCCGCGTTCATCGCGCATTAATTTCGTTCTTTCATTTATAACCTTCAACTGTGTATCTAACTGAACCCATCGTTTAATTTTATTCGTTAATGTTTCTCTAGATATGACTTGTAGTTCTGTTGCAGAATCCATTTATATTTATAACACACTTGGATTTTCTATTCAAGACGATTATAATGTATAATCACCAATAGAAGTTACATATAATCCACCCAATTGATTTAGCACTCGGACCAACAATAATAAATTCATTAATATGATAAACGTAACAACAACTAAATATATACACAATAACCATATATACGGATACATTTCGTTATATATCATATTACTGATTGGCTGTATGATTTCACGTAAATTCTTTCGAGTATCCTCACTTTCTAACAATTCTATACAACTATCACGGATTGATTTCATGGATTATTTTGATATATATCTAGATAGAACTATCGATATTTTTACGTAAACGCGTCAAATGCATAGTAAATAAATATGCGATAAAATTATTATAATATTTAATATGTCTGGTATTTACGAAACAAATTCTTCATTCCAATTCGATAAATTATTATTGTCATCGCCAAAATTAATTGCAGGGGGGAATCATTTCATCAAATACTCCATAAGTAACTCTTCCTTATACATTGAGCCACCTAAATGTGCTATAAAAGGCTCTATATCCAAGACAACTAAGCGTTCTTACTGCGATTTAATTTTTTCAAATCAAGACATTGAATTCATTACATGGATGGAAGATTTAGAAACACATACATGCAAACAAATTTTTGAAAACCGTGCAAAATGGTTTGAGTCTGATATGGAATTATCTGATATCGAAAACTATTTTGCATCACCGATGAAAAGTTACAAATCGGGCAATAATTATTTAGTAAGAACGAATATCCCAACACGTTTAGGTAAAATAAATCTTAAGATTTATAACGAAAACGAAGAAGAAATTGACCCGGAAACGATTAATGAAGATACTAACGTCGTAACTGTTTTAGAAGTTCAAGGTATCAAATGTTCTGCTCGCAGTTTTCAAATTGAATTTGAAGTTAAGCAAATGTTACAAATTGCACCCGTCAATATGTTTGATAAATGTATTTTATTGAAAAAAAATGTTTCAAATATCGATACAGTTCCAATTCCTTTAGATGATATTAGTAATCAGGAAAATGTAACACTTGAAAATACAGTTTCTAATGATTCCGACATAAATCTAGGTGATAAAGATGCTTTGACTAACGAAACCGAAATTATTTCAGATGGTGATGATTCTCTCGAAAAAGACCCAAGTAATTCACCAAATAATGAATCTGTCGATGATGACCATTGTGAACAGACTATAAAAACAGAATCCAATAACCAAAATTATTTAGAAACATCTCCTGAAATGCCCGATATCCATGCAAATACAAATATTACAGAGGCGAATATATTTAGTGATTTAAAAGAATTTGATATGAATTTAGATGATATTGAAAATTCCGACCAAATACAAATTAAGGCTCGAAATGATATTTATTATGAATTATATAAAGAAGCACGAAAAAAAGCAAGAATTTCTCGAAATTTAGCATTACAATCCTATTTAGAAGCAAAGGAAATTAAAACGAAATACGATTTAGATGATATTGAAAGTGATGAAGATGATCAATTTTTCAATTCAGTATTACAATCTGAAGAAAGTCAATAATTGACCGTACATTTAGTAATAGTTTAATTATCATGTCGCCTCTAAAAAATTTATCCACCGTTTATATAAACGGAAAATGTTCAAGAGTTTCACTAACTTTGTCCAATCTGAAAAGGCTAAATGGATTTTTGTTGCCGTGGTTGTTTGTATCATGGTTTACTCAATCATGTCTTACTCCAACGGTAAAGATATGGTTCTAGATAACTATACTGGTATGTCTAGTCAGCAAACTGCTGCTGCTTCAAATGAACAACTACAACCCGCCAATTATGGTGATGCTAAGGCCTCAGTTGAGCAATCAATGGATGTTTCTAATTACCAGATGGCTGCTACCGCCAATCCCGATCAACTCCTTCCCAAGGACGAAAACAGCAAATGGGGTGATATGAACCCCGTCAGCACATCTGCCGACGGACAGGCTATGCCCGATTTATTAAATGCTGTTTCTCGCGTTGGTGTTGATACCATCGGTCAAACAATGAAGAACGCCAATTTACAACTTCGTTCTGACCCCACAATCCAAAAGGAAAATGTCGGTCCATGGAATAACAGCACATATGAACCTGACCTTGGTCGTATTCCTCTTGAACTTGGCTGTGGTGCTCCTTAAATAATTTAGACATTTAATACTTAATAATGATTTTATGAATATATATATATATTCATAAATGGATAAAACAGACATTTTTATTTATATTTTAATCATTGGTATTCTTGGTATATGTGCTTATATGTATTTCGATTCCGATGCATTTCAATTAAAATGTATAGTTTCTTCTGTTGATGGTAATAAATATTGTGTTCGGGAACGCGAAAAAGTCCAGGAGGCTGCCGATATGCTTGCAAAAATTACAGTAAAATGTAAGGCTTTAGTTGACTTTACTAATGAACATCATGGAGATAAAGAAAATGTTAAACGTCTTGTAAGTGGATATAACCCACAGCGTGTAATGGAAACTTTACCCACCAGTGAATTTACCGCGTTTAGTGAGAACAAAGGAGAAAAATTAGCCTTCTGTCTTAATAAACAACGGGAAGGTGTTTCAAATATGATTGATGAACACACTTTAATGTTTGTAGCAATACACGAACTTGCCCATGTAGCAACAAAATCTATTGGTCATAAAACCGAATTCTGGGATAACTTCAAATTCTTACTTGAAAATGCAAAAGAGGCTGGTATTCATGTACCAACTGACTATAAAACTACACCCGCCGAATATTGTGGGATGAATATTAAAGACAATCCTTATTACGACAATTAGGTATGTACACTATAAAAATGATGTTTTTATAGTATATAATGGTGTCCTCGAATAAAGATATAAATATACCAATACCTTTAGACCAGGTTTATAAAATACATATTTTAAATGAATTAGGTGATGTTGAACGCGTTTTCGTATTTTGCGCAGACTTTTATACAACTGACCACCTTCCTACAATCTTTAGCGAAACCGAACTTTTATATTATAAAGAAAACGATGTTGATATTGTTTTCTCGTCTCGTTTAATTTATAAAGACGATAACATTCACGAAATCAAACAAAAAATTGTTGCAGAATTAATTGAACATACAGAAAAGCGCGAGAAAGGGGTCTACCATCTCTCTGTTGATGAGTTGTATTTATTTGCGAATACACAAAAAGACTTAGATATGATGAAACTGTTCCAAGAAGTTACTGATAATGATAAAATTCCCCTAACCAAAGAACGATTCTTTCAATTTCTCATTAATATTTCTGCCGACCCATATATTTTGGAATCTGGTTATAATACACAACAACCACTTGACCGCGATATTTTTCATTATGATGATTGGGTAACTGTTGCGAAATCAGGTGTTCGCACTATATTTGCACCAATCGGAATGGAATTTCAAGAACAATATGACTTTCGATTACCATCTAATCCATATAATAACCAACTCTGGACACAACCTATTCGCTATGATATGTCTCCAAAAAATCCTTTACTTACATTTGAAAAATCCGTGTTGTTGGATTATACACAATCTACCGACATTATGGTCTGTCTAGCCAAGAATGTCTATAATTATGCAACCACTGTAAACACATCTAGTGAATATTTTTGCAATCTATATTTCCCCTTTTTACAAAAACGTGGGTTAACTTCTTTACAAACATTGACAAATGCTTCTATCGAAATTGCAGAAGAAACATTGGCTCAAATAAAACATAAATCAGTTCAATACAAAAATGAATCATTGGCTACTTTCCGCGAAATTAACTGGACACGTCGCGCTGATTCTGATCTTTCTTATATCGAACGCGGCATTAGCGATTACTCGATTACATTGCGCCCAAGTGATTTCTCACATTCTCTTCCATTGGAAATGTTATTTCATAATTTACATGCATCCGAAACAATTCCATTTATTAAATACAATCCTGGTAATCGTCGTGAAAATATGTTTCGTCTATTTTCCCAAGAAATTTCAGTAGATGGTCGCAAAATACCGGTTCTAGATGAATCTCTTATTATGAGACTTTCAAAAGAAATTGGTAAGAGCAAACAAATATCTATTTATATCCCCGGTGAAATTCCAATGTATATGATTATTAATATAAATTCGAAAATCGAAATTTCCGGGGCACTTCCGGTATCAGTTACTATTGATAAATTAGACCAAATTCTTACGACCTCTATTTCTCCCATCATTAATCAAATTAATGATATTTTAACTCCATCGGGTTATACTATTCGACAATTTAATGGTATACATGATTACAATATATTAAAATCGTTATTCACATACAAAGCTATATTACCGATTGAAACTAAGGTGAGTTTAGAACAACAACTCGGTTATATAACCACTATTTTTGATGTATTTAATACAAATGTGTCCAAGGGAGCGAATATGCAATTTAAACGTGTGCGTAATTACAGAGAAATGGACGCAAAGTTCACACTTATTCGTGAGATATTTGAACGAACCGCGGATTCTCAATCTGTTATAGAGGGGTTAATTGAAAATTTCAATATGAATGAAGACGATGCTATCACATTATACGGCGAATTCCGTTCACAATTTCAAATGCTAAATCGACAAATTATTGAAAATCCTGGATTTCCTACCGAATTTAAAATGCGACCTCTTAAAAATGAAATTATGGTCACAATGTCCTCTATTTCTTCACCAGCATACCTAGACATTATTCATTTATATATCGATACCATATTACGATTATCACAAAAACCCAAGACGGTTACCATTTCACCTGCGAAGTTGAAAACATTTAAAACTAGATTTAAGAGCATGGAGAAAACGGTTCAAGACCATATTGATGTTGTAGTTGCTCCCGTCGAAGTTGAGAATAAACCTGTGCGTTTTGTTGATTCTCCTATCGAAGATGTCCAAGAAGATGGTAAGGATGCTCCAGATGCTCTCGATTTTGACGACGATTTTGATTATGAATATGATGACGAAAATATTGATGGGGAAACAAAGGACTTTTCAGACGATTCTGAAGAAGAAAGCGAATATTATGGAGGCGATGGTTCTGATAGCGATAGTGATAGTGATAGTGATGGGGATTATAAAGTTAATATTGACGGTATGTCCATCAAAAATCCAAGCCCGTTCTATAAACGTATGCTTGAAAAAGACCCCGTTTTATATGTTACCGAAGAAACTGGGAAATTTCCATTATATTCAAAAGCATGCCCCTCTGGAGATAAACGCCAACCTGTAATTATTACTGACGAAGAAAAAAAACGGATTGATAAAACAAACCCGGGGTCATACGGGAAAGCATTGTTACATGGTTCTTCAGAAGATAAGAAAAATTGGTATATATGTCCAAGATATTGGTGTCTTAAAACAAACTCGAGTATTAGTGAAAAAGATGTGAAAGACGGTAAATGTGGCGCAATTATACCACGAGGAGCAGACCGTGTCCCACCGGGTGCATATGTATATGAATTTAACAATCCAAGATATCATATGAAAGACGACAAATACGTACAACATGTTCCTGGATTTCTTAAAAAAAGTAAACACCCCAATGGTTTATGTATTCCATGTTGTTTCAGCAAAGAATGGGATTCAAAAGACCAAAAAGGACGGCGTGAAAATTGTGATTATAACGACCCCGATGAACCTATATCTTCAACCACTTCAAAAACGAAACCTAAACGTAAAAAAACAGACCAAACACAGAAAACACTTTCTTATATAATCAGCTCTGTTTCATATCCTTTACCACAAGACCGGTGGGGATTTATGCCCGAGTCACTTCAACTATTTTTAAAATCCGACAGTTCGACCGTCATTGACCCTAAAAATAGTGCACTCATTTTACCTGGTAAATCAACTCTATTACGATATGGCGTTGAAAAATCGGATAATCAATCATTTCTAGCATGTTTTGCATACTTTTATGCATATAAAAATAATTTATCGATTACACCCACTATCAAAGAAATGAAACAAATATTCATTGATTCAATCAACCTTGATATGTTTATTCAATATCATAACGGCAACCTTGTATCTATCTTTCGACCCAAAATTGTTACACGTTCTGAAATTAGTATCGAAAATTATAGTGATTCTGATTTTTACAAAACGATTGACTTAGCAGATGAAACACAGGTCGACTATCTAGAAGACACTATCGCCTCTTACGAGAGCTTTCAAAAATTTATTTTAGATGATACTTCCGTCATTGACCATACATACATGTGGGACTTTTTCTGCAACCGTAATCCAAAATTACTTCTTGACGGGATGAATCTAGTCATTTTACAAATTTCAGATAATGATATTACAGAGCGTGTTCAAATGATTTGTCCTTCAAATGCTTATTCACCTGTTGTTTATAATCCCCGCAAAGAAACTGTTATATTGATTAAACAAGATGTGTATTTTGAACCAATTCATCTATACGAGAATCAAGACTCGATTATAGTAGCTAAAACCGACGAGGTTGTTTATACTTTATCAAAGGGAGACTTTTTACAAGGAAATACTGTTTTGGATTCTAAACGTAATTTGCGGTATACATTAAAAACAGGTGAAATTAAGAAAAATGAAACCATATTTAAAAAGGCCTTCTTGGAAAATAGAGCTGTCGATGAAATCAAAAATTTGTTAAAAATTATTCAGGCAACAACCGACAAATATTGTGCACCCCTTCCAAGTATGCCCCGTAAATATTCATTTAAACAAAATATACCTGTACTTGATATAATTCGAATTCTTAAATCATACCATTATCAAGCGACATTTCAAGTATTGAATTATCGAAATAAAACTATCGGGGTTTTATCGAAAAAAAATGATGAACAAACTGAAATTTTTATTCCTTGTTTTCCATCTGCGATTGTTCCTGATATGGATACTAAATATATGGATGATGAGTCGTTATGGATTGATTATAGAGAAACGCGAGACCGATTAAATGAAATTGCTACTACAACCAAAGGTGCTCTTTTTACAAAGCCATCTGTGAAAATTGTAGATGATGGAATGGTTGTAGGATTCTTAACACAAACTAACCAATTCGTTCAAATTAATCCTCCCACACAACCTATCGATGAAGATGGTATCGAGACCGTTGAACATTCTAGTTATTCATATTCCGATGCAGATAAAACACTTACTACAAATAAACACGAGTCTAAAACGCGCAGACGAGTTATTCGAAATATCAATTTAGAAACTCAATTTTATAATATATTCCGTAGTATTGTTCGTATTCAATTAAATGATTATGATAATCGCAAAATTCGTTTGGAAATTGTAAATGCGATTGATGAACCTTCTTTTTCCTATTCTACAAAAATTAAATATATTGAAAAACGTCTCCATTTACTTATGGACCAGAAATCCCGATTTGATGATATTGACCCTGAAAAATTACGTTCACTTGAAACAGTAGTTATGTGTAATATGAACAATGATACGCAAAAATGTGAATCTAACAGCACTACTGGTTCATCTACCAAATTTTGTTTAACTACCGACGACGACCAATGTTTAACTATTTTTCCAAAACAGAATTTGTTAAGTGGTAATGATAACGGACGCATCTATTTTGGACGAATGTCCGATGAACTCATTCGTTATAATCGCATTCGATTATTTATGTTCCAACCCAAAACTTACATGAATATCACCAATACTGAACTTAAAGTCAACGACAATGAATTGTTTTTATTAGAAAGTCGATTAACACGCGATTATTTTCGCAACATTACACCCTATAATATCGACAAATACGTTCGCAACATTGAATTTGATAATGCACACCCCGATATTAGCCAGCCATATGAGAACAAGGTATCGATTGCAGAACAGAATGAAATGACTAATACCACAAATAATTCTGATACCAACGATGAAAATATTCTTGATAAATATATTTTAGATTGTATTCAACAAACGAGACCTAACGTTATTGGAAACACTAAAAACGCCTCATGGAGAACCGTTTTTCCATCTACAACAAAAGAAATTATTTTCAATAATTCAGGCGAATGTAGTTTTATTCCCATTATATACATATTCAAACAGGTTTATCAATCTGATTTATCAGTTAAAAATATTAAAACCTCGCTTTGGAAGGGATATTCGAAATTGTTTGAAATCGAATCGAACTTTAACAAAATTTTATCTATTTTGCGAAATCAGGGAAAACGTAATATGGTCGACCGAGTTAAAAAAAACTCTTTAACGTTTGAATCATTGTTATTTAGTGAAGAATATTATATTACTGATTTTGATTGGTGGGTTTTTTGCAAAGAAGCCTTTTTACCCGTCATTCTGTTTTCTTCTACTAATTTAAAATACTTATCTACTTCTTTAACATGGTTAAAACTTGGAGGTAAGAATGTTGCGAATGAAAAATTCTACTTTGTCCGGTCACCTGTTGATGTAAAACCAAATACTTCTCCAGCATATCATGTTTTACAACCAGGTATGGCGTTTTCTGAGTTGAAAAAAGACATGTTTTTACTAGCTGAACGTGGCGACGATAATTATCGCGATAATATGCAAAATATTGAAACGTTTTTAGGTAAAATTACAATAATATCTTCCAAATCGCGTAAGTAGTAGTTCGATTTAGACTGTTTCATTTAACATTATATTTAACGTTATAAATATAATGTTTTCGACAAAAATAACTTTACAATATATAAAGAGGTAATTATGAATAGTATTCTGTTTATTTACATATTTTCACTATTTGTTATAACATCACCCAATTTTATTTTTAAAATTCCGGTTCGTTCTTATTGGATATCCATTGCTATTCATGCTGTAATATTTTCATGCATTCTTTATTTTACATATGATATTGTGAATCGCGATGTTGTTGAATCTGCTGTTGTAAACAATGATTCTAACCAATATGACGGAACTGCTTCTGTTGGCGGCACTGGCGGAACTGGTACTGGTACTGCTGGTGGTAATGAAACCATTATTATTGAGAGTTCAGATTCAGGTACTGATTCAGAAGGAGTTAAAAAAAATGCAGCTAACATTATGAAATTGAAGGAGCAGCAAAATCAGATTGTT
>MDSV01235833.1_pt1 | contig 10862 bp, 8 predicted proteins | sample 810851 | NCBI WGS metagenome assembly MDSV01 (sample SAMN05326640, study PRJNA326480) | marine metagenome | isolation source: seawater | place: Atlantic Ocean: North East | collected 2012 | reverse complement strand
TATATTTATTTATAGAAAATAAATATAAATTTTTACTCAAATTTTTTTCATGAAAAAAATTTGAGTAAAAATTTATATTTATTTTCTATAAATAAATATAAATTTTTACTCAAATTTTTTTCATGATATTTAATTTGAAACTGTTCTGGTATTAACCAACTTGATTTTATTAATGGTGAATATGAATATAAAATATTATCATATAAATAAGGATAAATTATAGCATTACTAAAATTTTTCTTTTTATTATTAAGGTATAAATTAATATATCCATCGTCAGTATATTTTGATTGATACGAATATTTAGCAATATATAAATTTCCATTAATTAATATTATTGAAGTTAATCCTATAAATATAATATTTTTGTATTTTTTGTTTATAAATTTCTTATTATCTATAAAATAATTTAAAGATGACCAAAAATATATTATTAAAATTGGAAGTATGAAAACATAATATTTCATATACATGTAATTGTTTTCTCTACTTGTTAAAAATACAAAGATACCTACGATTCCAACTAGAATATATGGTGCATATAGTATTGGATATATATTTTTATAATTCTTCATAAAATTATAAATAAGTATATATATAACTATAATTGAAATTATTATTGAAATTATATAGTTTATTATACTTCTTGGAAGTTTAGCACCTGCATTATGTGTTCCAATTTCACTATATATATTAAATATCCCAAAGATTTCGTGAGGAAGCGCCCAGTGTGGTTGCATAAAACCATTTCCACCTTCCTCTGAAAGCTGTTTTATTATTATCTTAGCCCATTCATGTAAATAGTCGCAAGGCAAAATAAATAGTATAGCAACTATAAAGCTTATTGATAAAGCTAGATATTTTATGAGCTTAATTTTTCTATAATTTAATATCTCTAAAGCTGCAGTAAAGAATATTAGTGGTCCAAAAATAAAAAAAACACCTTCAGGATATGTTAGTAATGCCGCAACAAATAATAATATAGTTATAGGTATTATAGAAAAGATGTCTTCTTTTTCATGTTTTTGATTCCAAAATAATAGAGAAGTTATAAATAAAAAAATGAATAGTGAGAAAGAATTTGCGTAAAAACCTTCGAACCAGAGATTTAAAATATTAATATTAAATAATATAGCAGTCGCCGCTAAAATTGATACTAATAGAGATATATCAAATCTTTTTTTTAGCCAATAAAATGTAATAAACCCTAAAGCCAAATGTGAATATATTAACGAAAAGAAAGATATTTCAAAAACATGGCTTGCAGGCGTAATCAAAACTATAAAGCTCTGAAATGCAGAGAGTCCCCATCTAAAATAATACATAAAAGGCCATGTTGCGCTAGCGTTACCATAGCGATTCATTTCTCCAACAGATAAACCCAGAAACTCATCTATCCTTAATTTTGCATCAGATAAAATTCCACCATCTAATAAAAATTGAGTCATTTTAGCGTATAAAGACAAATCAGGACCAATCCTATAGAAGGATGCATTAGGTTGAATTATATTCGGCAATAATAATAAAAATATTAGAAAAAAAGATATAAAAACATAATATGAGGCATAAAAATTTAAATTTGATGCCGTACTTTTAATTAAACTAAAAATCCTAATTCTCTTATCAGGAATAAATAATATTAAAAATGAATATATAGGTACTAAGTAAATTAAATATTTTATCTCTTTACTAAAGGTTATCAAATAACCTCCAACAATAGTCACTGCCAATAGACCAAGTATTGGAGAAATATATAAACAAAAGTTATCGTCACGATAAAATCTTGGCAAAATAGTTACGTATAGCCCAATACCAATAAAAAACAAAGCAATGTATATAAGAATAAATTTTAAATATACTGGAAAAAAATACAATAATGAAACAAATATAACAGGGAGTATAAATTTAATATTATTTGAATATGAATTACTTAAAAAGACTCTAAAATTGCGATAACGTGGTTTACAAATAATTTTTGAGAACAAAGATATATAAAAAGAAAGAAATATTATTATGGTGAATGATAATTCGGTACTATATTTTTTGAAGATTTCTTTAAGAATAATAGGAGTATCGATATTACTTAATCTATAAGAAATTTCACTAATTTCACCGGAAAAAAATCTTTTTTCATCATACCCTTTTCCGATTATAAAATTATTTAGATTTATTTTAAAACCATTATAATAATAATGAAATATATTCTCAGAATTTAATTTAGAAAAGAAACCATAACTATCTACAGCATGAATTTTAAATTCGTGTACTTCATTTTTCTTTAGACTATTTTTGAAAACTAAAATTCTATATGATTTATCTTCTGGTACTACTAATGATAATTTTTTTGTATTATTATTGTACTCTAATCTAATACCAGAATTATAGTTATCAGTTTGAAATAAGTTTTGAATTTTACCATCATCTAATATCTTAAATTTAAATTTTAATACAAAACTATTAACATTATCAAAGTTTCCATTAATTTTAATAAATTTTTTTTCAGTATAATCATTTTCTCCAATCAAATTTTCAAAATATTTATCTTCATTTAAAGGTAATATTGAGTTCTGATTTGAGCGTAGGTGAATATTTTCTCCGTTACTAATGAAAATGTAAGTTGATACTAGTATTAGTGTAATCAATGATAGACTTAGAATTTTTTCAGGATTATTAGTAAAAAAATTAGTTATTTTTTTTATCATTAGGCTTACCAAATATAAAAATTATTTTTCTCTTTTAAAATATGTGGTTTGATTTGTATAAAATAAGTGTGATACAAAAATATTTAAAAAAATGATAACTAAGTACGATAAAAACTTATAATTTTTCATTTTTTTTTCCTTTAGTAAACGGTAAATATATATTTGAAAATCTTTCTATAATCAATATACACATAAAGAATAATAGCAGATAATTTAGTATTGGTCTTAATAATGAGCCTAAGCCCAATGTATAATTAACTTCAGTAAAACCACCGTAAAGATAAGAATAATAAAGAGGTAGTAAATCACTATAGACCGGCACTATATCTAAAGGTAAAAATAAAGGAACTAAAAAATATAATAAAAATCTGTAGTTTTTATAAATATACGGAATAAATATAAAATAAAATATTATAGAATATCCTCCAACTTGGTAGAAAAAATTTGTTAAAGCAAATATAAATAGGCAAATATAATCTTTATGATTTAATACTTTTTTAAATCTAAAAACTGTATATAAAAATATAGTTATTAAAAATACATAAGCAAAGTAATACAAACCCATAACAACATATTTTACCAAAAAATTTGATGTTAAAAATGGCATTTCAGCACTTGAAAGAAATACTATATGTGATGAAATAGTTGATGGTAAAGCCATTAACTCTCTTAAAGAAAATATACTCTTGTCAAAAATAAATAGATTTTTAATAAAAGCAAAAAATTCTGAGCCAAGATAAATTGAAGTAAATATATATATAGTTGCAGAATATAAAATTAACATAATACATTCTTTATATTTATTACTTAAAAGTGATGGTATTAAAAGAACTCCAAGGTAAGGTTTTATATTAATCAGAAATGATAAAGAAATTATCCTCGATATACTTTCTTTATGAAAAAAAAAATATAATATAGGTAACGAGTAAATAATTAAATTTCCTCTTTCTAGAGTAAAAAGAAAAGGAGCGCTAGTAATAAAAATTAAAAAAACACAAATCTTTCCTTTTATGTTTAACCAGTCATAACTTTTTAATATAAATAATGGCATAAGAGAAAATGAAATGACTATAAATGATATCAAACCTGCATTATTATGTCTCATATCAAATGGTTCAGAATAAAATCCATCCGAAATAATAAAATTTATTAGTTTTAGAAATATAAAGTTTAGAGGTGGGTATATTGATTGCCATATTTCATACCTATTAATATCATATGACCAATATAGAGTATTAAAAAAATCCATAAAAGTGTCATTTTTATCATAAATAAAGGGTGCGGGCGTATGATTGAATTTTATAAAATAAAGTAGATAATATATTATTGATAAAAGATTAATAACTAAAAGCGCATATAAACATTTATTTTTCTTATACATATTTAAAAATTAATTCTTTCTTTTTCAATAACAAGTGGCCTATTTTGGGAATATGTATGAATTGAACCTATGTATTCACCAATAACACCAATAAACATAAATTGGAGACCTAAGAAAAAAAATATTCCAATAATTATTGGCGCTATACCCATAGGGAAAGAACTCCAAAAAATCAATTTTAAAATGATATAAATAATAGCAACTATAAAACTAATCAGCCCCATAATGAATCCTAAAAATGCTGCAAACCTAATAGGTATTTTAGAATGCGAAATAACTCCAAGTATTCCTATATCATATAATGTATAAAAATTATTTTTTGTTAAACCTCTTTTTCTTGCTGGCTGTTTAAAAGATATAGTTTCTACCTTATAGCCTAAATCACAAATAAGTCCTCTTAAAAAGGGATAGGGTTCATTTATATTTCTTAATTGATTAACAACTTCTTCATCATAAATTCCAAAACCAGTAGAGTCCTTTATTATAGAAATATCACTAATTTTATTTAATAGCCGATAATAAATTTTTCTAATTTGATGAAATATAAAACCAGAGTCACTCTCAGGTTTAATGGCCATTACTAACTTAAACCCAGACTCCCATTTGTCTATTAATTCTGGTATGTATTTAGGAGGATCTTGTAAATCAGAGGCTAAGTAAACTGTTGCTACTCCTGCCGATTGTAAAATTCCATAATAAGGCGATCTTATATGACCAAAATTTCTATTATTAATAATAACCTTAAAGCTCTTATCTTTCTTAGCAATGCCTCTTAATATTTCTTGTGTATTATCTGATGAGTCATTATCTATAACTATAATCTCAAAGTCGTAATCTTTAATTTCAGAAATAGATCGCTTTATTTCTTCGTAAAGATCTTCTATATTTTCCTCTTCGTTATATGTTGGAGTAACTATGCTAATAAGTTTTCTTGTTTTTGTATTTTCAATATCTGACATAAATGTACTCTTCCTATACTAATTTTTATAATAATGTTAATGATATTAAGATAAAAAACAATAATAATATTAAATAAGTAACTTATTTTTCTATTGGCGTTGCTATAGTTATTATATTACCTAGCTTCAAGCCTAATGTGATTCCAAAAAAATCTGGAATTTTATTAATTTTGATGCCAAGGGCCCATAAAACATGCTTAATTAAAAAACTTATTTTGAAATAATTTTTTGTTCTACTTTGATTCACACATTTAAATCCTGTTTCTTGAAGAAGACTTATAGTAGTCTTTAAATTATATAATTGTGGGTGTTGTAAACAAAATGCTGGCCATTTTCCTTGAAAAATATGCCTTAGTAAAGATTTTTCATTATGAGTTACTATTAACAACTTCCCATCTCTTTTCATCTTTTTATTAAGTTTCTTTAAATAAGCAACTGGGTCTAGCAGATGGTCCATTACATGAATAATAACTATTGTGTCTATTGAATTATCTTCCACTTGTGAAAAATCTTCCATTTCATGAACAATTGAAAAATCTTTGTTACGTACAACTGACTTTAGGTCATCTTTAACACTAATATTTGGTTCATATAGAAAAAATTTATTATAATTACCTTTATTTACAGCGAAATTTGTAAATAAACCAATATCTGGTCCAATTTCCATAAAGTTTCCATTCAATTCAGAATTTTTTCTTAAAAAATTAAAGTAACCCCCTTGGGTTTTTTTTAGAGCTGATAATGGTACCTCATCCATATTTGCTGGCATTTGATTATATAATTTAGCTAAGTGGTCATTATTAAAAAAAGTTGGGCAATATAAAGTTCCACAATTTCTGCATCTATTATAATTAAATATTACTTTTTCTTTAAATAGACCATTCCAACACTCTTTTAAGTCACCATAATCTGAATCTGAAGCATTCTTTAAACTACTAATTTCTTTAACAGAATCGTCATAATTACAAACAGGGCATTTTCTTTTTAACAAGCCTTCTATTTTCATTTTAATAATTATTGCCTAATAATTTTACTTAAAAGTTATTCTACTTTGCCAAAAATAGCTACTAATTATTACCATAATAGCAAAAAATACTTGCGCAACAACAGGTTGTAACCCAAAAAACTCAACTAAAATTGGTAATGCTATCAAGTTGATACCAAAGTGCGATATATGAAAAGTTATAAATTTTAAAAACTCTGGGATATAATTTCCCTTAGTCTTAAATACCAAAAATTTATTAGTTAAATACGCGAAAATTATACATACGAATTGACTAATTGTTAAAATTATTAAGTAATGAAGTTTATAGTCCTCTAATAAATAGAAAAAAAAGGGGAACATTATTAATCCAAATAATGAATTTAAAACGCCTGTTATTAAAAATCTTACTTTTGTTTCATTATTTTTAATTATATAAGCTAATTTTGCAGCCAAAGAATTACTCATCTTCATATAAATCAATAATCATATTACTTTTTAATTCATCCTTAGATAAAAACGGAGATAGGTCTTCCAAAGCAGGAGAAGTTATTTTTCCGTCCGGATGTTGTTTTGCTCCGAGTTTTGGAGCGAAAATTTGATTTTCATCTATAATTAATTCGCATATCGCTGGCCCATCTTGCGTTAAGGTTTCTTTTATTGCCTCTTTCATTTGATCATGATTCTCAGCTCTTGAATATGGAAATCCAAATGCTTTACTCAAATTTTCAAATTTTGGAAATGAAACACCGCTTTTAGGTCCTCCACCAACTTCAACTCCATTAAAGAAATTTCTATGTGTTTGAAAAATTGAAACATAGCCATTATTATTTAGTATAAATATTTTTATAGGAAGGTTGTTACCTATAATAGTTTGTAGCTCCTGCAGATTCATCATAATACTTCCATCTCCAGCAATACATACTGTTGATTTGTTTCCTGATGCAATACATGCTCCTATTGCTGCTGGAATATCATAACCCATAGTTGCACAACCTGAATTTGTCCATAACCTTTGTTTCGGTTTTAAATTTGCTGACTGAAATCCTACTACGCATGCACTTCCATTTCCCGTAATAATATTTTGACCTTCATTTAATTCTTCAAACAAACTTTGCATAAAACAATATGGATTAATTTTTTCATTATTCCAATATTCAGGCAGTACTGTAGGATATTTTTCATTTCTTTCTTTACACCAGTTAAGCCAGGTTTTGTGTTCTATATTTTCCTCATATTTTTCAATTTCTAATATCGGTAAAAATTCTTTGAGGTCTGCAAGTACAGGCATATCTGCTTTCACTGTTGGTTTAGACATTTCTAAAATATCTACGTCAACCCATATTTTGTAAGCTTCTCTAGCAAAAGAATCCCAATTATAACTTACCTGTCTTATGTTAAGTCTACTTCCAAGGATTAACAGGAGATCGGAATTTTGAACTGTAAAATTTCCACCACGATCCCCTATTGTTCCTGGTCTCCCACAATAGTATGAATGAGCATTCCATATTACATCATGAGCATTCCAACCTGTTACTAAAGGTATTTTAAGTTTCTCAACTAAATTTATAAATGAATCATGCTTACCGCTTAACCTTATGCCAGCTCCTACTAATATAACTGGTCGCTTTGCATTATATATCTTCTCATGAATTATTTTGGAGCACTCTGAAAGATTTGTTTCTTTCCAAGGCTCATCTAATTCAGAAGGTTCAAAACCTTTTAAGGACTCTGGGTCTATATTTGAGGCCTGGACGTTTAATGGGATATCTAACCAAACTGGTCCGGGTCTTCCAGATTGGGCCAAGTAAATAGCTTTTTCTAAATGATACCTAATAGTTAATGGGTCTGTAACCATCTCGCAATATTTTGTTATTGGCTTAACCAACTCTTCTATATCAAGTTCCTGATCGCCATATTGTCTTAAAGGAAGCCCTGTACTTCTTACAGTTGTCTCCCACTTTACTTGCCCAGATATAACAAGCATACCTATAGAATCTGTCCATGCTCCATACACACCTGTAATCGCATTTGTTCCACCTGGCCCCGAAGTAACGTTAACAACAGGAAGATTATTTGTTAAACGATAATAAGCGTCTGCACCAATAGCACAGCCCTGCTCATGATGATTAAATATACATTCAATTTTTTCGTGAGAACCAAAAGAATGATTAAGATGCATAGCGCCGCCACCGGTCACCATAAATACATGCTTGATACCATGCTCAGAAACTTTTTTTGCTACATAATCCGATAATTTCATTCTATTTTTTCCATCCATTCCATTGAGCAGTTTTAATAATTGACTCATCTAAACTTACAGTTCTTTTAATATTAAAGTCTTTTGAAAATTTATCTGTGTCTGGGACATATCTTCCCAAATTCCATCCTTTATCATTATGGTCTAAAATTTCAAATTCTCCATTGCCAATTAAATTTGATATCTTTTCAGCTAAACTTTTAATAGAAATAGATTCGCTGGAACCTATATTATATGGATTTATACCCTTTTCTTCTTTTAGAAGCAAATGAAACAAGAAAATTATAAGATCACTTGAATATAAATATGATCTTACAGGTAGACCGTTACCACTTACTATAACTTTTTTATTATTTAACGCATCTAATAAAAAATTTCCTGCTGCAAAATGTATTCCTAAAGTTAAATAAGGTCCAAGTAACGCAAAAATTCTCGCTATAGAAACATTAATATTATATTGCTTATGATAAATAGAACATAACATCTCTGCTGCTCTTTTTCCTTCCGCATAAGTAGCTCTTGTATCATTACAACATAGTGAGCCATTCCAATTTTCTTTAATTTTTTTCATCTCGGCAGGTTGATTACCGTATACTGCCCCTGAGCTTAAGTACAAAAATTTCCTTGGATTACATTTAACAACCATATCTAACATATTTCTTGTCCCGCCTACTATTGTATCAAACATTAAAGATGGATTTTTATCATTAAGCTCAGCACTAGCGTCTGTAGCTGCATGAATAATATACTCAAAGTTTTTCTTTGGAAAAGTAAAATCTAAAATATTACCATCTATAAAACTGAAATTTGAATGAGAAAACAAATTATTATGATTATTTCTAAAATTTTCACTTTTCCTAGTAAGTATTGTAATTTTTATATCATAATCATAATTTTCATTTATAAATTTAATAGTTTCGAGTATCCATTTTCCTATAAAACCAGTACCGCCTGTTAAAAAGATTTCTGAACCTTTCATATCAGAAAATAGATTGTTACATTTTGTTGCAATATTATTAAGATCGTCTTCAATTTTATAATTTTTATTTATCATGTATATGTATATCTATTTTTCTATAAAATTAAAATCTTTTATATATTTTTCGGAAGAGGAAATAAAAATTTTTTCAATTTTTTTATCTTTCTCAAGTGAAACTAGTCGAAGTGAGCCATCATCGCATGGTAGTATTACTTTATATTTATCTTTTATATGTTTTTTATCATTTTTAAAAGCTTCCATATACAATTCGTAATCAAATGATTTAATCTTTAATTTTTCCATATCATTGATAGTTGAAAAAGTTTTTTTTAAAAATTTAAGTATTTTGTCTGTGTAATCTTTACCTTCATCATTTAGAAAACCCATAGTTTTAGAGACTTCTATGGCAACAGCCATTCCATAACCAACAGAAATCCCGTGAGAGATTTTATAGTTCGTAGATGATTCAAAAGCGTGACCAAATGTATGACCAAAATTTAGCAATAATCGTTCTTTTTGATCAAATTCGTCTGTTTCAATAAACCATTTTTTTGAGGTTAAAGATAGTAATATCATTTTGTTAAAATCTAGTTTTTTATAAATTTCATCACTATCTACGTATATGGAGTCACCAACAATATTAATAAAATTATTAAACTCTTTTTCACCTTTCGCATAACATATCTTTGCTGCCTCAAAAATTCCTCCAATGGTGTGATCAATATCTAATGTCTTTATAAATTTTAGATCTATATAAATGTTTTGAGGTGGGAAAAAGTTACCTATAAGATTTTTTTTATCTTCTAAATTAATTGCTGATTTACCACCTATGCATGAATCTACCATTCCTAAAACTGTGGTTGGAAAGTAGCTCCATCCTATTCCTCTCATATATATAGATGACGAAAATGTTGCTATATCCTGAATAATACCGCCTCCAATACCAAATATATGTGATTTTCTATTTAAATTATAATCTTTCATTTTTTTTATATAACTAGGTATATTTTCTAGAGATTTACTTTTTTCGTTAGCTTTAATATAAATAATTTTTTTTAAATAATTTGGTATATAATTTTTCAAATTTTCATCAACTATATATAAAGAATCTTTATTAGATTTAGCTATCTCTTGAAGTATATCTTTCCTGACTGATATGGCATAACTTCCTGTAGAAGAATTGATATTAAATGATTTTTGCATTTGAAAATCCTTTGTCTACACGAATAAATTCGCCAGTAATTCCTTTATTAGACTCGGAACATAAAAACCCAACAATATTAGAAACGTCTTCAAGCGAAGCTAGTGATTTTAACGGAGTACTATTTTTTATACTTTTAATTTGATCCTCGCTAAGATTTTTCAATGTCATAGGGGTATCAATAACACCAGGCAGAACAGCATTTATCATCATGCCATTCTTTCCCAAGTCTACAGCTAACGACATAACAGCGCCTTGTAGAGCAGACTTTGAAATCGTATACGATAGCTTATCTTGCTTTGCTAGTTTTTGCCATATGGAGCTTATAATGCAAAGTCTAGCATCATTTTTGAGTTTATTTTTATTTAGTAATATCTGAAGTGTAATCAATATAAAAC
>MDSV01133739.1_pt1 | contig 10863 bp, 8 predicted proteins | sample 810851 | NCBI WGS metagenome assembly MDSV01 (sample SAMN05326640, study PRJNA326480) | marine metagenome | isolation source: seawater | place: Atlantic Ocean: North East | collected 2012 | reverse complement strand
TTTTTTCTTTAAGTTTTTTTTTTAACTTAATATTAGTAAAGTTTTTTTTAATAAAATAAAAGTATTTTGGAGATCTTATTTTTTTTTCTTCAAATATTTGTTTTGAAATTAATTTATTCATCGCGTTATAAGAACTAACTACACCAGAATGAGTATACGGAATCCTTAGATACTCGAAGTAACTTTGGGCAATTCCATCTTCTCCGTCCCTGCCATGCAAAGCATTAAAGATTACATCCACTTTTGTTTTATCAATTAAATTCAATAATTTTTTTTTTGGATCAAAAGTCGAGACTTTATAACCTAAATTTCTTAATGCTTTAGCACAGGCCTTACCTGTCTCTAAACTCACATCTCTTTCTCCCGATGTGCCCCCAAGAACTACTAAGACTTTTTTAAATTTCATCACCGATAATTTTAAGTTCCAATTCTAAATTAACACCAGTTTTCAATTGTACTTCTTTTCTTACTTTTTCAATTAATTTTTCCACATCAGAAGCCTTCGCACTTCCATCGTTTACAAAAAAATTGCTATGAAGTTCTGAAATCTTTGCTCCTCCTACTGAAAATTTATCACATCCAGAATCTTTAATTAGTTTCCAGGCTTTTACGCCATTAATATTTTTAAATGTGCTGCCTCCTGTTTTAATTTTACTAGGTTGAGAGTCTTTTTTTTTATTTATTAAATAATTTATTTTTTCTTTGACCAGCTCTTTTGATAAAAGTTTTCCCTTAAGTACTGCAGAAATAATAATATAGTTTTTTGAAATATTAGATCCTCTATAAAAAAAACTTATATTTTCTTTTTTAATATCTAGCTCATTTCCCTCAAAATCAACAACTTTAACTGATACTAAAATTTTAGAAATATCTGAATCATAACATCCGCTATTCATCATTATTGCTCCGCCAATTGAACCAGGAATGCAAGAGAGAAACTCTAAATTTCCTATACTATTATCTTTTGCATATTCAGAAACCTTTTTATCTAAGGTGCTAGCACCTACTTCTATTGTGTCTTTTTTTAATAATTTTAAATTTGAAAATTTAGAACTTAATTTAATAACAACTCCGTTAACACCTCGATCTCTTATTAACGTATTAGATCCTGCTCCTAAAATATCGATTTTAAAATTTAAATTTTTTATTTCATTTAAAAATTCAATTAGTTGTTTCTTGCTTTCTGGTCTAAAAAAAATATTAGCTGGACCACCTAAATTGAACCAGCTATACCTTGATAAATTTTCATTTAAAATTAAATTTTTGCCAAATTTATTTTTGAGTAAATTTATATTTAAATTCATAAGTGAAACTCTAATTCTCTCATCCATTGTGAAATTAATCCTGCCCCCATACCTATTATAATTTCATCACTTATTAAATTCTTTTTAAAATATTTAACAATTTCATTTTTGTTTCTTACTAAAATAATTTGTGTATTTGAATTTTTTGAAATGAGATTAGCAAACTTTAAAAAATCAAAATTCAATTTTTTCTTTTCCCCAGCTGGGTAAATTGGACAAATTAAAACTATGTCTGTTTTATCAAATGACTCAGAAAATCTTTTATTCAAAGATACAACTCTCGAATATCGATGTGGTTCGAATACAGTAATAATTTTTCTTTTAGGATAAACTTTTCTTACACCAGACAATACAGATGAAATTTCAGTTGGGTGATGAGCATAATCATCAAAAAATTCATTTTTATTTTTTGAAAAAATTTTTGTCATTCGTCTTTGAACTCCTGAAAAGTTTTTTAAGGCCTTTTTTATTACATTGCTCTTGATTCCTAAATTTAAACATACAACGATTGCAGCAGTTGCGTTCAATATGTTGTGTTCTCCTATTAATTTAAGATTTATATTTGTAATTTTTTTTTTTTTTATTATCTGAATTTGTATAACTTAGATCAAAAAAAGAATGGTCTAATACATATCTTGCATTGCTGATTTTAAAATTAGCCTTTTGAGTAAAACCATAGGTAAGAATATTTTTATTTACTATTTTTGGTAAAATTTTTCTTATATTTCTATCATCTATACATATGACAGATTTTCCTATTGGAGGTGTTTTATTAATAAATTGTAGAAATGCTGTCTCTAAATTTTTGTAATTTTTATAATAATCAAGATGTTCGTAATCGATGTTAGTAACAATTGAATAATTAATTGGTAATTTTAAAAAACTTCCATCTGACTCATCAGCCTCTAAGATTGCCCACTCCCCATTGCCGAGCTTAGCATTGCTTTTTAATGAATTAATAACGCCTCCATTAATAATGGTAGGATCAAGTCTTTGATCAGATAAAATTTTTGCAACAAGTGAGGTTGTTGTAGTTTTGCCATGCGAACCAGTTATTATGATATTTTTTTTTAACGAAACAACGTCAGCTAAAACTTCTGCTCTCGAGTAAATCGGGATCTTTCTTTTTTTTGCAAATTTAATTTCTACGTTATTACTTTTAATGGCTGAAGATTTAACAATAATTGTCACTTTTTTTATGTTTTTTTGAGAGTGACCCTTAAAGACTTTTATACCAGCTTTAACGCAATTAATTGTGCTTTTGTTTTTATTTTGATCACTGCCTTGTATCTTGAAGCCCATATTTTTCATTACTTGGGCGAGGCCGCTCATTCCAATGCCGCCGATACCTATAAAGTGAATAATTTCTTTTTGACCTAATCTAATATTTTTCATTTATCCATTGGTTAATTTGAAAATCAATATTTTCATACACTAATTTGTCGGAAAATTGTCTTTGTCTATTCATAATTTCCAACAAAATAGACCTATTATCATTTATTTGATTGATGAGTTGAAAAAGTTTTTCATTTAAATCTTTTTCTTCTACTAAATAGCTATACCGATTTTTTTCATAATAAACAGCATTTTTTAATTGATGATTATCTGCTGATGTTGGTAACGGAACTGATATAAATGGAATATTTGAATTAAAGAGCTCTGCTAGCATTGACGATCCAGATCTTGTAATGGCAATATCGGTTTTTGAAAAATAATGTAAAATATTTTTACTAAAATTAAATATCTCGAAGTCAATTTTTAAATTTTTGTAAGTATTTTCCAAAAATTTGTTTTGGCTAGGCAAACATTGCTGAAAAATTTTGATGGGTATTTTAGAAGCTACACATTTTTCAACTATTTTTGGTATTTGCTCACCAAATATTTTTGCAGCTTGACTCCCTCCAAGAATTAATATTTTCAGCTTTTGATCGTTATTAGTTGTTTTAGTTGTATTATTAAAATTTAAGAATTCTTTTCTAACTATATTGCCGATTAAGCAAATTTTTTTGTTATATTTTGACGATATACCTTCAAGATCTTTAAAAGATACAAAAATTTTTTCTGATAATGGAAGAAGATATTTATTTGATCTACCTATATGCATATTATTTTCATAAATTATAAAAGGTTTTTTAAGTATTTTTGCTGCTAAACAAACTGGAAAGGATGAGTAACCTCCCATGCCAAAAACTAAGTCTGGTTTACTTTTAATTAAATATATTAGTGATTTTATTAATGCAAAAAAAATTATTATAAGTGAAATAAAAAATTTGATGGGATTTTTATTTAATGGAGTGGTAGAAGGGATTTTAATTATTGTAAAATCTTTGATGTCATCAAGATACTTAAGACCCCTCTTATCTGTTGTTATTTCTACTAAAATTTTTTTTTCTGTAAAATGTTTTGCAAGACCCAAAGCAGGGAAAATGTGACCTCCTGTTCCTCCAGTAGTAATAACAACTTTTTTTATTTTATTCATTGTCAATATCAAATTTTATTTTTGTAAAATTTAAAATTAATCCTGCCAAAATTGCACTTCCTATAAGAGAAGATCCGCCATAACTTAAAAATGGCAATGTCATGCCAGTTGTCGGAAGTAAACTAGTGTTAACTCCAATATGTATGAAAGTTTGAAAAACTAAAAGTGAAGCAAGCCCGCATAAGGAAAGTTTTAAATAATTGTCACTATTGTCGGCACTATTTTTGATTATTCTAAATGAGATATAAAGAAAAATTAAAATTATTAAAATTGATACTATAGAACCATACTCTTCTGAAATTATAGCAATTATGTAATCTGTATGTGCCTCGGGAACACTATCTTTTAAAATTCCTTCACCCATTCCTTGTCCTTTTAACCCCCCTAACTTAATTGCTTCTAAAGCTTTTGATGACTGAAAGTTATCTCCTTTGCTTGGATCTAGAAAAACGGTCAATCTATTTATAATGTAACCAAATTTTTCTGGCATTAAAATTAATACACCTCCAATTACTAAAGTAAAAATGATAAAAAAACTAAATAAATAAAATAAACTTACACCTGCAACAAAAACAGCTGATATCCAACTTCCTATTAATAAAATTGATTGACCGAGATCCGGTTGATCTATCAATAAAATTATGACCGAAGAAAGTAAAAGAAAACTAAAAAAAAATTTAATCTGGGATCTATTAAACTGATTTTGAGTTAAAATTTTAGCTGTCATTAAAATAAAAAAAGGTTTCAATAATTCTATAGGCTGTAGTCTAAAATAATTAAAATTAAGCCATCTTTTAGAACCCTTTACCTCAACCCCAATAATTGGAACAAGTATAAGTAATATAAAGAAGAAAATAAAAATTGGTATGATTATACTCTTTAAAATGTTGGTTTTAATTGCCGATAAAACCAACATTATAATAATAGCAATAAAAGCAAAGCTTAGATGTTTTGAAAAGAAAAAATAATAATCTTTATTCAATCTTTCACCTGCTAGAGAAGATGTGGATGAGAATGAAAAAAAAATTCCTAAAAAAAATAATAAAAAAAATCCAAATAAGATTTTTTTATCTATACTTCGCCAATAGTCAATTACATCAAATTTAAAGATACTTTTTTGCATAAATTTTACTTAATTTTTTAAACACCTCACCTCTTTTCTCAAAATTTTCAAACTGATCAAATGATGCTGCGCCTGGACTAAATAAAATAACATTTTTTTTATTTTTATTTAAAATTGAATCTTTGATTGCATCAGTAACAGCTTTTTTTAAATTTTTTGAAACCTGGAATTTAATCTTATTTTTTAATTTATTTTTAAAAAAAAATATATGTTTGCCAATTATATACGATTTAATTATGTTTTGTTTTACCTCTTTAAGATTAATCTTATCATGAATTTTAGGTAGCCCACCCACAATCCAATAGATATTTTTTGAACCACCCAATGCTAGTTCGCTTGCTTTCAATGATGTTGCTTTGGAATCATTAATGAATATTGTATTTCGTTTTTCAAAGAAAATTTCATACCTATGATCAAGACCAACAAATGTATTCATCGATTTTAAAAATGTTTCATTTGCTATTTTTAAAAGCTTAGCCAATGTAAAAACAAAATTCATATTTTCATCATTCGCATTTGATTTCAGATATTCATTTTTTATTTTACTTTTTAATTTCATGTATTCTTTCCTTTTATTAGTAATTAAAATGCTGGAAAATTTTGATTTTCTAAAAATTTTTTTCAGATCATTATTTATAAGAGCGTAGTCATTTATATCTTGTAAATGAAAAATTTTAAGTTTTGATTTTAAATACTTATTCTTTGATCCGTGCCAATCAATATGATCGTTGGTAAAATTAAGAAAAATTGCATAATTAGGTTTTATAAATTTTGAATGAGATAATTGAAATGAAGATGCTTCAATTACTAAAAAAATATTCTTTTTAATGTCTAAATCTAAAATTGGTGTGCCTATATTCCCACCTAATTTGGTTTTAAAATTACTATTTTTTAATAAGTGCTCTATTATTTTGCAAGTTGTTGACTTTCCATTTGTTCCAGTAACTACAATTGATTTAAAATCTGAATTATATAAATATACAAGGTCTATATCAGTTAAAATTTTATGTTTAAATTTATATAAAGTTTTTTTATGGATTTTATCAATAATGTTTATACCCGGACTTAAAACAATATAATCAACTTCTTTTAAACTTTTTATTAAATTATTAGTTACGTATTTTTTAAACTTAGATCTCACTTCTTGCTTGTCATCCCAAACAGAAAAGTTTGATACTTTTTTTTTTTTAAAAAATTTAACCACTGACTGGCCGCTTCTTCCAAGGCCATAAATCAGAAATTTAAATTCTTTCAAGTTAAGTTTTTTTGACATTTACTAACGTAATTTTAATGTAGCTAAACCAATTAAAGCCAAAATTATTGCTATTATCCAAAATCTAATGACTATTGTAGACTCTGCCCAGCCTTTTTGCTCAAAGTGATGATGAATAGGTGCCATTTTAAAAATTCTTTTTCCGGTAAGTTTAAAAGAAATAACTTGGATAATTACAGAGACTGTTTCCAGAACGAAAAGACCTCCAATTATAGCTAAAACAATTTCGTGTTTTACTATGATTGCAACAGCTGCGAGTGAGCCCCCTAATGAAAGAGATCCTGTGTCCCCCATAAAAATTTTTGCGGGGGGAGCATTGTACCAAAGGAAGCCAAGACAAGAACCTACAATGGATCCACAGAAAATTGAAATCTCACCTGTATCAGGTATGTATTGTAACTGAAGATAGTCAGAAAATATTGTATTTCCAACTACATAAGAAATTAGTGTAAAAGAGAGAGCAACAAGCATAACTGGTACGGTTGCCAACCCGTCTAATCCATCTGTAAGATTTACTGCATTAGAAGAGCCAATTAATACAAAAAGTGCAAACGGGATAAAAAACAATCCCATTTGCCAAATTAAATTTTTAAAAAATGGAAAATAAAGATTTTCTAAATATTCATGTTCAGATAATTCCATTAAGATAAATAATGTAATTATACCTATAATTAACTGTCCAGAGAATTTCAGTTTTGGATTTAAACCTCTTGAATTTTTTAATTTTATTTTTAATAAATCATCAGTAAAACCTAATAGACCCAAACTTAACGAGACAAATACTAATGCCCAAATATAAATATTATTTAAATCAGCCCATAAAAGAGTGCTGGTTAGCATCCCAATAATTATTATAACTCCACCCATTGTTGGGGTGCCTGATTTTTTTATAATATGGTCTATTGGTCCATCTTGTCTAATAGGACCTGAAATCATATTTTCTGAAAAAATTTTAATTAATGGTCCACCTATTAAAAATACAACAATTAACGAAGTAACAACTGATAGACCTGTTCTAAAAGTTAGGTATTTAAATACATTTAAAAAAGAGTAGTTTTCAATTAGAGATGTAAGTAAACTGAACAACATTTAATTTCCTGCAATTAGTTTTTTACTAAAAATATTTAATCCAGTAGCGTTTGAACCTTTTATCATTAAATAATCTTTATTAGTGATTATGTTTTTTAATATCAAATCTATATCTTGATCACATTGAATCATGTTACCTCTCTTATTTTTTATCAAATTTTGATAGGTAAAGATGGTTTTTTCTCCCATCACAAAAACTTTATCGATATCAGACCTGTTAATAAGTTTTGCTAGTTGTTTGTGATAAATTTCCGACTTACTTCCAAGTTCTAGCATATCACCAATTAATAGATATTTTTTAAAATGGTTTTTTTCAACATTAGTAAAAGAATTAATGGCATGTTTGAACGAAATTGGATTAGCATTATAACTCTCATCTATAAACTTAAATTTTTTTCCGTATCTAAAAATATTATGTATCTTTCCTCTGCCGCTAGTTGGTTCAATATTTTCTAAAGGAGTAATAACCTTATTTAAATCTAATTTTAATTCTTTTAGAACTGCGATTGACGCTAAAACATTTAATACATTAATATTTTTTATATTAAGTTTAAATTCAAAACTATTTACACTAATAGTCAAAGTTTTAGTTTTTTTATTTTGTATTGATTTTGCTAGTCGAATATCAGATCCTTTTGATGTTCCAAAACTAACAATTTTAATCTGTTTAGAGCGAGCTTTTTTTAAAAAATAATTATAAAATTTATCGTCATGATTCAAAATTATTGTTCCTTTTTTTTTTATATTATCAATTATCTCTCCTTTAGCTTTAGCTATTTCATTAATATCTTTAAAGTTTTCAATATGTGCTTCTGCAACGTTGGTAATTATTGCTAAGTCTGGTTTGATTAATTTTGACAATTTATCTATTTCTCCACTTTTACTCATGCCTACCTCTATAACTCCATATTTATGGTCTTGTTTTAAATTAGACAAAGTAATTGGGACTCCAAAATGATTATTAAATGACCTTAAAGAAGAATGTGTTCTATCGAAATTTTTTAATAAATAGTAAATCATATCTTTTAATGAGGTTTTTCCCGCGCTACCAGTTATTGCAATAATTTTTGCATAGCAATTTTCTCTTTTTAATTTTGCAAATCTATACAAAAAATTTAAAACATTTTTAACTTTAATGGTTTTTTTATATTTATTTTTCGTAGAAACAATAAAACTTGCACCTCGTTTAAAGGCTTTTGTAATAAAATTGTTGCCATCATTATTTTTCCCTTGATAGGCTAGAAATAAATTTTCTTTTATTACGTCTCTTGAGTCTAAAGCAAGACCATTTATTTTATAAAATTTTTTATTTTTTAAAATTTTATTAATTATATTTGAATTAAAAAAGTAGTCTTGCTCTTTCTTGTCTAAGATTTTTAAATTAATTTTTAAATTCTTTATTATCTTTTTATCAGAAATTTTTATAGTTTTTTTACCATAATCCTGTAAGTTTTCATGTCCTTTGCCTGCCACTAAAATTATTTCGTTTGGTTTGGCATTATTTAATGCTAATTTAATTGCTTTAGATCTATCGCCAATATTATAGTAATTACTTCCAGCTAGATATTTTGTAATGGTATCCCTAATCTTTTTGGGATTTTCATTTCTAGGATTGTCATCTGTAACATAAATCTTACTACAATAAAGTTTGGCAATTTTTGCCATTAAAGGTCTTTTCTTAAAATCTCTTTCTCCTCCACAACCGAAGACAAGAGATATATTCTCACCTAACTTTTTCAATGTTTGTATTGTTGAAGAAAGTGCATCAGGAGTATGTGCATAATCAATATATACCTTAATATTGTTAGGAAATTTTTTTACTAGTTCCAATCTGCCATCTACTTGCTTAATTTTATTTAAAACTTTCTTAATATTTTTATCTTTTAAACCACAAATTTTTGCTGCAATAATTGACATAGCCAAGTTATTTTTCTGAAATTTACCAAAAATATGTTTCGGATAATATCTCTCAAAGTTTACGTTGGGTTTGATATTCAATAATTTTAAGTGTCTTTTTAATATTATTTTTTTTAAAACTGAGAAATTAACCAATTCTTTGTGTGTGATAACATGTTGATCTCTCTTAAGTAGTTTCTTAAACAAAATAAGTTTTGCATTAAAATATGCTTTCATTGATTTATGATAATCTAAATGGTCATGACTAAAACTAGTGAATATTCCTGCCTTATAGTTGATATTATCAAGTCTATTTTGAATTAAACCATGACTTGATGCTTCAATAATTACATTGTCAATTTTGTTTTTTTTCAATTTTTCTAAAACTTTATGTATAGTAATTATGTCTGGAGAAGTAAGAGAAGTTTTAATGATGTTTTTTTTTGATTTTACCCCTAATGTACCTATTGAAGCTACAGGTATTTTATTCAATGAAAGAATTTGATAGAAATAATCAGCTACAGAAGTTTTGCCGTTAGTTCCGGTCACTGCAATAATATTTTTGGGTTTATGTTTATAAAATTTTGCAGATAAATTACTAAGACAATTTCTTACGTTATTTACTTTAATTAATTTAAATTTTTTTTTTGGAATATATCTTTTAGAGCAAATGACTAGTGAGGCTCCATTTTTAGTTGCTTCAGTAATAAATTTTTCACCATTAAATTTCCTTCCCCTAAGTGCAAAAAAAATGTTTCCTTTTTTGACTGATTTACTATCATTTGCCAAACCAGTAATTCTAAGCTGTTTGTATTCGGTGGGTGAGTTTTTAATTAGATCTCTGAGCAACATAATTGTCGTTAAGTTCTTTGTTATTTATGGCTAAAATAGGTCCAATTTTTTTTATAATTTTGCCTGCCAAGTAAACAGAATTCCAACCAGACTCGTTTCTGCTTCCCTTTATTTTTAAACCCCTATATTCATAAATCAAATCTTTTGCAACTTTGGGATTTTCTAACATGATTAATAAAACGTATTTTGGATCTTGATAGGGGAAAATTGAAATAAACGTATTTAAATTTTCCTCTTTATTTTTATATTTTTGAGATGTGCCAGTCTTTCCTCCAACATAAAATCCATGGACATCAGCTAGACTAGCGGTACCTTCTTTATCTGTTACCACCTTTCTCAAGATATTATTAATTTTTTTACTTGTTTCTAAAGAAAATATTCGTTCATTTTTTTTATGAATTTTTTTTTTTATTAATGTAGGTTGTACAATGTTTCCACCGTTAGCAATGGCGCCATACACTGCAGCAGCCTGGAGGGGGGTTACAGTTATTCCGTGGCCATATGATATAGTTTCCAATTTACATTTATTCCAATTAAATTTTATTGGAGTGCCTAATTCTTCAATTTCTAATTTGGGGGTTTTTAATAAGCTAGATTCATCAATAAATTTTTTATAATTATCATCACCAATTTTTTTTGCTATCATTAATGTTCCAATATTCGAAGATCTAATTAATATATCTTCAACCGATAACTGATCTGGAAATTCTTTTATATCTGATATCTCATGAACTGAACATTTTATCTTTTTTGGTATATCTTTAATAATAGTTTTGGGTGTGACTAATTTTTTTTCAATGGCTAGTGCGATTGTGAAAGTTTTAAAAATTGATCCTAACTCATAGAT
>MDSV01041310.1_pt1 | contig 10863 bp, 9 predicted proteins | sample 810851 | NCBI WGS metagenome assembly MDSV01 (sample SAMN05326640, study PRJNA326480) | marine metagenome | isolation source: seawater | place: Atlantic Ocean: North East | collected 2012 | reverse complement strand
TACCCTTTTTCGCCAGTATATCCTGTACCTTGAATCCATCCGTTAATGCCTAATTCATTCGTAGATAATTGCTTCCATCTGAAACGTGCCACATGGTTTTCTGTTCCGAGTACCCTTTCGCAAACATCCTTTGAATTGGGGCCTTGTAGAGCGATAATGCTGTATTGAGAGGAGAGATTTTCCAGGTCAATTCCTTCGGCAAGGTGGGCATCAAACCAATCCTTCATCACTTCAATCATACTTGCATTTGGCACGCCAAGAATTTCATCATCCGAAGTTACAGCGAATATCATGTCATCGATAATGCATCCTGACTCATCCATAAAATGCGTGTAAGCACAACGCCCGGATTCAATAGCCGTAACTTTCTGACTTGCTAAACCTTGCAACCATTGTTTTACGTTATGGCCAGAGAACCGGAATACTCCCATATGACTTACATCAAAAATACCACTCTCATGACGACATGCCAGATGCTCTTGAGTGATACTAGTATACCATATCGGTAATTCAAACCCATGGAAATCAACAATGTTCCCATTAAGTTTCAAGTGTTCCCCATAGAGTGCTGTCCGTACAGGCTTGGAAGTTTCCATGCATTAAGCAAAAAGGTGCATAACTTAAGCGTGCCCTTCATCTGTGTGGCAATTCTTTTTCGATTTCTTCTCCAAGACGGACAACCTCTTCAATAAAATGGTCAAGTGAAGATAGAGTAATTTCCGGATTCGAAATTACTAAACGAATGATATACATTCCATCTATCATCGCTTTACTAACCATGAAACTTCCATTTTGCATCAAACGTTTCCTGAGTTCTTTATTCAATGTATTTTCATCAATAACTTCAGAGGTATACCTAAAACAAATGTTTGTCCATTCCCTGGGAGAAACCAATTCTAAACGAGGGTGATGAGAGATTTTTGACTCAATATAATCTGCTGATTCCATGTAAGAATCGATAAGTTTTGACCAACCTTCATCTCCCTTCTGCCTCCAAGCGAGAAAAAGTTTGAGGGCATCATTTCTTCTCCCACATTGGAGTGAATAATGACCAAGATCATTGGTTCTGTCTTCGCTTTGAAAGAGATAGTGTGCCGATTTTGTATGGTTACAAACTCTCGCCAAAATCGATTCATCTTTAACGAGGAATGATGAGCAAATTAATGGTATACCCATCATTTTGTGCGCATCCCAGCATACTGAATCCGCCAAGTCAATACCGTCCATTAGATGCGTGTGTTTTGAACTTAGCAAGGCACTACCTCCCCAGGCGGCATCAACATGAAGCCATATATTCTCTCTAAAACAAACTTCAGCCAACTCCTTCAAGGGATCAAAAGAACCTTTCACCGTTGTACCAGAAGTTGCAACAACACAGAATACTTCTTTGCCTTCAGCTTTCAAGTACTGGATTTCTTCTGCAAGAGCATCAGCCCGCATTCTACCGAATTGATCAGATTTAATTGATATTATATTTTCTTTACCAATCCCAATAACATTTCCAGCCATTACTACTGAGTAATGGGACTCCTCAGAAACTAAGGCCACTAGATTACGATTGTCATAGCCAGTTTGCATTCCCACCGGATTATTTTTTAACCGTGCACAAAGCATACCGAGCATATTTCCATTTGAACCACCAGTTGTGAAAGTCCCAGCCCCATCGGGATAACCCACGTAACCAAGCATCTTGGAAATAATTGACTTTTCGATCACGGTCCCTATCGGTGCAAGTTCAAAAGTGTACATCGAAGTGTTTGTGAGAGATGTAAGGAATTCACCGGCAAGAGCAACAGTATTGATACCCCCCCACAAAGGATTCATGAATCCTGATTGGTTTGTTCTTACGCAATATTTGAGATAATGCTGAATATCTTGCAAGATTTTTTCATAAGGCATAGGGCCGACTTGAAGTTTTGTATCTGTAATTTTTTCTAAACTGTCGAAGTTTTGATACTCCACGAGTGTACCCTTATCTTCGAGATACGATACCGCCAACTCGTAAACTGACTCCAAAAATTGTATTTCGTCCATGCTTATATCACAATCGAGCCATATGAGTCTTATAATTCTGCGGCTTTGTATTTTTAAATCACACATATGCATTATGCATTTTTTTTGAGCAATATTGAATAACCAACACATAGTGAGCCAATCATGCTTGGAGATAATGGCATGAGATGGCTAGAACGATTGCATATGCAAATCGCGAGAGAATTACGAGCAAAGGAATGGTCTCAAGCAGAAATCGCTAATATTTTGGGTACAACACAATCTACAATCTCTCGCCAATATACTAGACCTTTACCAGAGTTGGCCGGTACGGCTGACGAACTGATGATTGACGGCTGGGCGACTGAAATATCAAATGCTCTTCGAGTATATGGACCAGAAGCAAAGCTTACCAAACAACGATTTGTTGTCGAACTCGCTTTTGGACCTGGCCAAATATTACAATTCAATAAATCACTTACTGGTATTGATTTAGAATCAGGTCAAAAAGAAAGAGCATTACTCAAGAGACTTGAATGGGCTGTGAGTAGAATCGACCCTCAGAGGATAAAAAACTGGATCCCCGCAGTTGGGAGCAATATCGCCTCTTGTTTAGAACAGGCAACTAATTTGCAAGACGTGGCTGCTTTTCCGGGGAAAATATCAGTGATTAATAATAAAATTCGACATTACGATACCCCCTCATTTGGTGTGTCGAGTCATCTTGCATCTGTCTTGTTGAATACCAAAAAAATTGATGATAACGCCAATGCTTTGATCAACATTGCCGCACCCATGAGTGAAGTTGGCGTCAACATGCAAAAGATTGATTCATTTATTGAAGAACTGGGCTGGTCATTGGCTCGTATCGAGAATGGAAATATCCTCAACATGGAAAGCACTCATCGCATTGATTGCCTTCTTGATAAAGGAGGATATGCTTGGGAGCCGGGATTGTACATCACCGCCCATAACCCCCTCGAACTGGTGGATAAGTGTCATCGTGCTCTTAACACTCTTGAGGCGATGTGATGAAGCACATTCTGCTTGCCATCATCTTTGCTACTGCATCGATGTCAGGATGCATTGGAACAGATAAATCAGAGGGAAAAAAAGAGATTACTATACTTACTTATGATAGCCTTGGGTTCACCGACGACTTATTTGATGATTTCAAAGAAAAAACCGGCATCGAAGTAAATATCATTCGAGCAGGTGATGCTGGAGGGATTTACAATTATCTTCTGCAAACAAAAGATAGCCCACAGGCAGATATCGTGCTTGGATTGGACAACACATATCTACAATCTGCAATTGATGCTGATCTACTCGAACCTTTGTCAAATAATGCCTCGACGGAATTATTCTTCGAAGATGGCAAAACAAGAAACTTGATTGACAATGCAATCGACAGTAATCTCGAATTTGGTATGCCATATGATCACGGTTACATTTGCCTGAACTATAACTCAGAATTGATTGGAGGCGAGAATCAAACCATAATCCCTACATCATTATGGGACCTAACTTTACCAGAGTGGAAAGGAAAAGTCGCCATACCAAGCCCACAAAGCAGTAGCCCTGGCAGAGGTTTTTTGCTAGGAACAACACATTACTTTGATCATGATGCTGACCAAAATACAACCTACATTGATTGGTGGCAAGAGATGAGGGAAAATGAGGTGATTATCACACCTGGGTGGAGTGATTCATATGAGGTTCACTATTCAGGCGGTTATGGTGTCTGGCAAGACAACCATATAGGAGATGCCGATTTGACAGTATCATATTGTCACTCTCCTGGCGTAGAGGCTTGGTTTGCCGGTAATAACACGATTTCTAAGGCGCTTGACATCCCATCTTATGCATTTCATCAATTTGAATACGTGAGTATTGCTCGAGGAAGTGATTCTGGTAACTTTGCCATGGAATTTATTTCTTACCTGATCTCACAAGAAGTGAACAAAGATATGCCGGTAGAAAATTGGATGTATAGTGTTCTTCCATCTGAAACTCTGCCCTCCGAAAATGGATATGATTTTCATTCAATCATTCCGCAAAACCCAGTATATATGAGCCCATCAACGATCAATCAAAACCTCACTACATGGATCGATGAATGGGGAACTGTGTTTTCATGAAAATCCGTCAATCACATCTGATTCACTTTTTCTCGATAGGGATTTTCGTATTGCTCATTTTGTTTCCACTATTCCTTGGATTGAAAAGAATATTATTGGCTTCCGAGGGATGGAGTTTTTCTTACATTCACTCATTTCAAACCCATGACCTAACCAGCGAAGTATTGTGGTTCACTATCTCACAGGCATTTCTTTCGACAATATTGACCATCATTATTGGTCTACCTCTTGCTTGGATTTTGGCTCGATATCAGTGGAAAAGAGCACCACTAGTGAGAGCCATCTTGACCATGCCTTTTGTCACGCCCACTATCGTTGCAGCAATGGGTTTTCTTGCGATCATCGGAAAAGGTGGTTTGAATCTTATTGGAAATGAAGGCTATAGATACATGGCACTTATATTAGCCCATGCTTGGTTTAATATTGCACTCATCATTCGGTTTGTTGAACCAGTTATCTCGAGAGTACACCCCTCTATGGAAGAGCAGCTAAAGTTTCTACAAATGGGTAGGACGCCATATCACAGAATACGATATTTGTGGATTCCCATATTGTGGCCATCAATATTGAGCGGAGCCATTTTGACCTTTACTTTTTCATTTACTTCATTTGCAATGATAAGATGGATTACTCCTGGTAATCAATCCCTAGAATCATTCATGGCCATACACAGTTCTGGCGTAGGAATACCCGGTTATCTCACCGAATTAAATCAACTGATTTTAGCTGCTTTCTTCTTGCAACTAACAATTTTAATTATCGGACTTGCTGTAATTGGAATCCTTCAGAAAAAACTCAGTTCTGTCATACCACATATCGATGAGAAATTTGAGAAACCAAAACCAAGAAAAGTCAGATTTATTCTGTATCCTGCATTGATATTTGTAGTCACACCACTCGTTTCTGTGATTGTAGGATCTTTTCGAATTCAAGACAGAACCAAGAGGGGCACCTACTTTTGGGGATTAGATGGTTGGAAGAGAGCCATAAATGGCTCTTATGCACATACCGATATAATCGATGCGACTATGCAGTCATTGGTTTATGCATCAATGACTGTCATTTTTGCAGTACCACTGGGGTTATTGATTACTAAATCACTCATCGCACTAGAAAAAAGAAGCAATCACAAAGCCAGAGTTGCCGAAACTTTCCTCATGCTTCCATTTTGCATCTCTGCGGTCATGATTGGACTGGGAATATTGATTGGGTTCATGAAATGGCAACCTGATTTGATGAGGCAGTGGTGGATTCCTGTATTACCCCATATCATTATCGCAACTCCATTTGTCATTCGAATTTTCTTATCGACATATAGGTCAATTGATTCTGATTTGATCGAACACGCCAAAACACTTGGATTAAGCCATTGGGCAATGTTTTGGAATATTGAATGGCACAACATTCGCCCTCCTCTTATCGTTGCTTCATTATTTTGCGCAGCCATTTCTCTTGGCGAATTTGGTGCATCTTGGATGCTGGCAAGAGATGGTTCCTTTGACACTCTTTCCGTATTAATCGACCAAATTATGTCTAAGCCTGGTTTTGATCCCCTCACATACCCAACCGCTATGGCCGTAGCAACCGTTTTAATGACCCTCACACTGAGCTTTTTCACCATCGCAGAAAAATGGAGAGAAGAACATGATGGAGGGGGATTTTGATGCTTGAATTAAAGGATGTGAGTAAATCGTTTTCAAAGACACTGTTTCGAAATATCACGTTTACTTTAGTTCAAGGTCAGAGACTTTCAATTATGGGTCCATCTGGTTCCGGGAAAACGACGTTACTACGATGCATATGTGGACTTGATTCTTTTGATAGTGGGTCAATTAATCTCGATGGTGAAAACATACAAAACACACCAACTGAGAAGAGAGGCATTGGACTCATTTTTCAAAAACCAGTCTTATACCACCATTTGAATGTGAGTGGAAACATAAAACTTGGAAATAAAAATGCAGATGTAAGCGAAATTCTTGAACTTATTCATTTATCGGGATATGAAAACAGAAGAGTTGATGAATTATCAGGAGGAGAGGCACAGAGATTAGCACTGGGCCGATCTATCGTTGCTGAGCCTCGATTTTTACTCTTAGACGAACCCTTTTCTTCTTTAGATGAAACATTGAGGAAAAAATTATTACAAGAAACCATCGAATTGTTAGAGCACAAAAGAATCGGTTCAATTCTCGTTACACATAATCATGAAGAGGCTGAATTATTTGCAGAAAATTCTATTTTGCTAGACGGTTAAAATCCCACTGATACTCAAAACCATTATGATTCACCAGACTAACCGCTAATCATGGTAGGAACCCCACTCGACTTGATTCCTTACGTGCGAGGCGTTCAACTCATCCTTTCTGGTTATTCTGGATATGCCAAAGGGAAAAGGATAGAAGTCGATAAACTCGTACGTGAAGAGATGATTCGAGCAGGAGGGCGAGTTCGCTCGCACATGCAGAATATTCATGATACGGCATTCAGAGAAGACAAAATCCAAGAAGCAAGGGCTGCGAAGCAGTGTATGGAAGAGTGTGATATGTTAACGAATGATGTCGAAAAATCTGTTTCTGGTATGGAACATGCATTTTTTTCGGGACAACGCTCACCTTCAAATGCAGATTTGAAGAAATTGATTAAACACGATCATGATGTTATTGAGATGATTACGAAGGCAGTAAATCTTGCCAACAGCGCAGAGCATATTCTTGCAACTGGAGAGGAAGACTTACTCACAGTTATTCGTCAAACCACGCAAAAAGTGACTTCATGTCGTGGATTTTTTGGCGCAAGGAATAATGTCCTTAATGGATTAAGAAAAAAATAGGAGTTGGAAAAAATGGCAATGTACCGATGGAGAGACCACCCTGATGTGGTGGCAAGATTAGTGAATGCAGACAAAATTAAGACCTTTTCAAAACAGCAGGTAGTACTCAAACCAAATGAAGCACTCGCTATGATTGTTGATGGCAGAATCGGAGATATTCTTTCTGAAACCATTCTCAGCAATATGGCAGGAGGTTTCAGTAGATGGATTGGGGAGCAAATGGGAGTGACTGCCACAGACCGACGCTTACTCTTCGCAATGACCGGTCCGATGGATTACAGCATACCTTTCAATGCCCAAATGGGTGATGGTCATGTCGCCCAAGGTTTTGCAAATTTAAGATTAAAAATCAATAAAGATGATTTGCCAAAAATGTTGAACATCTTTGCCAACCGAGCACCAACATTGACCAGGCACGATGTAGGGCTTATCGTCTCGACAGAGTTACAGAACCGAGTGATTATTCCCTGTATCGCAAAGTGTCAGACAAGTGCAGACCTGAGGAGTTCACAATTCCAAGAAAGATTTGAAATGACCGCTGAAATGGAAATGAGAAATCTCCTTTCAAATATGGGATTCACACTACTCAAGGCCTTTGCAATCACTAACCCCACTGATATGGAATTGGTCGAGAAGCACCGAGCAAAACTCAAAGCTACTGCAGCGGGAGAACAAGCAAATGCTGAACATGCAGCCGAATTGTTCAAGCATCAAGAAACGAGTGCACTCGCTCGAATTGAGATGGAAGTCAATATCCAAAGAGCACAAGCAAATGGTCGTGTTACTGTTGAAATGGAAACTGAACTCAAGGAATTAAGAAAGATGGAGGCCCACTGGGCGGCGGAACTTGAGCGAGACAAAGCCCGATACGAATTAGATTTTCAAAAACAAAAAGATACACAAAATCTCGAGATTGAAAAAGAAGATGCAAAAATGGATAGAGCCATGGCAATGTTTGAACAGGTTCAAGCAAAGAAAGCAAATCGAGTTAAACAAATGCAAGATCATCAATCAAACCGAATGGAAAAACAAAATGATATTCAAATGCAAATGATGGAAATGGCTAAGGAAGCCGGTGCATTGACTCCTGAAGTTATGGCAGAATTTCTAAAACAACAAACTGCACAAAAAGCCATTGATGGAGATGGTACCGAGAATCGACAGACACAACAACCAGCACAGATGCATCAAACATGTTGCAATATTCAGATACAACCAGGGTGGTCCGCATGCCCAAGTTGTGGTAAAATGTTCTAAAGAGGGGCATTTTATTGTTGTCTAAGCCATGGCCTATTTGGGAGAAAAATTGGGCAATTCGCTCACAGAAAAATCTTCTTTTTTCTAGGATGTTGTTTCTTTTTCTGATTTTTCTTCTGATTCCATACATTGGGATAAACCAAATTTCTCAATACAGAAATTACAGTCTCTTCGATCCATCACTCTCAATTGATTCTTGGGTACCATTTACTCCTTGGATGATTTTGATTTACTTCTCTCTGTATTTGTATTATCCATTATCTGCGTGGTATGGGATTGGAGAAGACAAAAGGGTAAGAGAAATGTTCGTATTCCATCAAGGGATGTTTATCGTATCTGCATGCATTTACATTATTTTTCTCGTAGCCCCTGTAGAGGTTCATCTCAGGGACCAAATCACTGAACAAGAACTTCAAGGTACTGGACTGTTATCTGCATTATTTTCCATGCTTCACATTGGAGACGCACCGTACAATGCATGGCCTAGTCTCCATGTGGTGCAGAGTTTTTTGATTCTCAAAGTCTTAGATCGATGGAATGTTTGGAGCAAGAAAATCCAAATTTTGGCGTGGTTTGCTTGGTTTTTGATGATGATTTCAATCATGACAACCAAACAGCACTTCTTTTTTGACCTCGCCACTGGACTTGTCGTTGCTGTTTACTCATGGTCATACTGGATTAAACCATCATTGGAATCTTGTCATAATAACCTCTGGTCCGAAAAATTACAATCATCAAGAGATGATTGATGCGACCAACTCAGGTTGGGTGAGATATATGATCAGTCCAAGTCCGGCAAACATCATCATCCACGAGCCAACCGCTTTGATTAAATTGGTACTTTTTCTCAATGCTGAAATGAATCTCTGCTGCCCAAAACCAACAATGGTTGTAACAGCAATCATAAGAAAACTAACTGAAATCATGAGGCCGAAAAGTCCTGTCCAAGTCGCAGAACCTCCAATGATTGCGAGATAACCAATAAATGGAATGACTGCTGCTGCTGTGCAATCAATTGAAGCTGCTGAATAACCAATTCCCCACAGGTACATGTTTCTTTTTGGCGTGAAACGCTCATCCATTTCCGTCGTTGACCATTTATCAACTAACTTTTGAACGAATCCAAGTAAATGAGCTGTCCCTCCGGTTAACATAAAGGCGCCGAGAATGACCAACAAAACGGCTACAATAAGGGCAAAATAATGTAATAATCCTGTTAAGTCAAAAATTTCCCCTAGCCCTACAACAATTAAACCAATGATGAGAAAGAAGGTGAGTTGACCTAATGCCGCAAGTCCACCAAGTACCAAATGGTGAGGCATTTTTGATTGAATTTTACCAGCATCAAGTAATTCATCTTGCCTTTGTCCTAGTCCAACATAATAAGAGATGTAACCGGGTAATACAGGGAATGCGCAAGGAGAAAAATAAACCAGAATACCCAGTAACAGACCCATCACAAATATCGCACCAGCCGATCTGTCAACTTTTTTCAAGGAAAAACGCAAATCTTCGGCTTCTCCTTGATTGGCTAATTGGACAGCCTCATCAAAAGAGTTCCAACCGTCAAGAGGCGTTCCTGTCTCTTCACGTGCAACAATATACCCTTCATGGTCGATGACGTATACCTGAGGAATGAGTTGCGCATTATATTGTTCAACCATATCTCCTCTCTCCCCAGAGGTCAGATTGACAATAACAGAATCATCAGCACCTGTTCCTACCAGCCAAGGCATATACTTACTCGATTGAGGGTCTCCAAAGGTTTCATTCAAATCCTCAATCGTTTCTGGCCTTGTATACCAACTACCCACTGAAACGATGATGACGGGATAATCTCCATTCAATTCCTCCCATTCCGTCTGTCGAATTTCTAGATGTTCCTGAACAAGGTGACAACTTTGGCAATCCACAGCCATAAAATCAATGATGACTATTTTTCCCCGATGTTCGGAGAGTTGAAACCAACCGGACTCATTAGTCAAATCTGTTTCAAAACCTGTTCTATTGAGAGTGAGCATTTCAAAATCTGGCGCAAGCCTTGCCGTCGACCTGTCGACGCCATATGAGTCAGATGTCAAACCAAAGACCGATAGACCAGCATAACCAATCAAGGAAAATAGAATGATACCAATCCCAAATGCTTTCCAGGTATTTGATTCTCTAAACACTGAAAAATCCATGCCAAGTTTCATTTGGATTTTTTGTGAAATCGAGGTTTTATCAATTTCTGCCACTTGTGATTCCGAATCATTTGGTGGCTCCATACTATCTCCACGCAATAACAGGTTAGAATATTAACGGTATTCATTGAGATGTACGAGAGATACTTCTAGACGGTCATAGGTTGGATGAACCTCAACCATCTGAACACAAACATCTACCTCATCGGAGATTAAAGTCGCAACTTCAAGCGGGAGCTCGATTCGAAGCATTTTTGCATTATATCGAATCCATCCATCAGGTAAGTCGAGTGTTTGCTGTAATTCTAAAATATCATCCGATGCGTTTTCTAGTGAAGTGGGAATTGCACCAAACAAGATGGTGTCATCTTCACTCAGTACCTCGTATGGTTGCATATTCACTTTGGCACGCCTTCGGAATCGATGACGTAATTGACCAGCATCCTTGTACGAAGAG
>MDSV01004465.1_pt1 | contig 10863 bp, 10 predicted proteins | sample 810851 | NCBI WGS metagenome assembly MDSV01 (sample SAMN05326640, study PRJNA326480) | marine metagenome | isolation source: seawater | place: Atlantic Ocean: North East | collected 2012 | reverse complement strand
TAAATTTAATGCATCATTTAAATAAATGCATGTTAAAATTGCAAAAACATAAGCTTGAAGAAAAGCAACAAGTATCTCCAATCCTGTTAGTGCAACAGAAAAACTAAGTGGTAGCCATCCACCCAGCAATCCTAAACTTATCACAAACCCGCCGAAAACCTTCATCATAGTGTGACCTGCCATCATATTGGCAAATAATCTAACTGATAGGCTAACCGGCCTTGATAAATAAGATATTATTTCAATAATAATAATTAAAGGTAATAGTACTATAGGAACTCCTTTTGGTACAAAAAGTTCTAAATATTTGAAACCATGTTTAATAAATCCAATTATGGTTACTCCAACAAAAACTATTGCAGCTAATATAAAAGTAACAATTATATGACTAGTGACTGTAAAAGAGTATGGCAACATGCCTACCATGTTACAAAACAAAACAAACATAAATAAAGTAAATATGAATGGAAAAAAAGATTTAGCCCCAGAACCAGCTGTGTCATTTATCATTTTTGCTACAAATGTATAACTCATTTCCGTTATTAATTGTATTTTAGAGGGTATCAATGATTTTTTTTTAGTTCCAAAAAATAATAAAGAGAGAATTAATAAAGAACTTATTAACATAAAAAGGCTAGCATTTGTAAAAGATAAATTTATGCCATTTAAATTTATTTCTGGACCAATTTTATAAACTTCAAATTGGTGCATTGGATTTAGGGCCATTCTTATTCTTTCTTTAAACTATTTTTATTCATTTTTTTTGCAGCTCTAAAAACATTTAATATTCCCGCAGCAACACCTATTAAAAAAAAACAAATTGTTAATAACGGTTTAGTACCAAACCAACTGTCTAAAAGGAACCCTATTATTGATCCCACTAGTACAGAAGAGACCAATTCAGTACTAATTTTCAAAGCTTTACCTAAAGATGCGGCATTTGAACCATCATCTTTGTTATTAGAAATTTTAGTTTTTTTTTTTGCAATTTTTAAGCGAGTTGATATTTCCTTGAAATCTTTCATTTTTTTTAGCTTATTTATGCAACCAATTCTTCAGCTTTTTGTAAATCTACCGAAACTAATTGGCTTATCCCTTTTTCAGGCATAGTTACACCATATAATCTATCCATTTTAGACATTGTTAACGCATGGTGGGTTATTATAATAAATTTAGTTTCAGTAATTTTTGTTAACTCTTCAAGAAGATTGCAGAATCTAGTAACATTTGCATCATCTAAAGGAGCATCAACTTCATCTAATACGCAAATAGGTGAAGGGCTAGTTAAGAAAACAGCAAATATTAGAGATAGAGCTGTTAAAGCCTGCTCACCGCCAGATAATAAAGTGATTGATTGCAATCTTTTTCCGGGCGGACTTACTAATAATTCTAATCCAGCATTTAGAGGATCATCTGACTCAACAAGCTCTAATTTTGCCGAACCACCATTAAAAAGTTTTGTGTAAACATCATTAAACTTTTTATTAACTTTTTCAAATGCATCCAAGAGTCTTTCTCTTCCTTTTTGATCTAGTTCGTTAATACTTTTTCTAAGTTTGGAAATCGCAGAAACCAAGTCTTCTCTATCATCTTCCATTTTTTGAATTGTAACTTTATATTCCTCAGTTTCTTCATCAGCTCTTAAGTTAACTGCTCCAAGTCTTTCCCTTTCATTTTTTTTTGCATCTAATTTATCTTCTTGCTCAATTACATTAGGAAGTTCTTTAATATTTTTTAAGTCTGATTTTTCTAGTAAATCATTTTCACTAATATTTAAATCAATTTTAATTGTATTAGCTAAATCCTTTTTTCTATTTTCTAATCCTTCTAGTGTTGCACCAGATCTTGCTTTATTTTCTCTTGCATCCATCATTTTTTGTTCAACTATTTTTAATTCTTTATTTATTTGCTGATAACCAATTTCAGATTTGGCCAGTTCATCTGACAATTCATTTTTATTAGTTTCAGTATCAGTTGTGTTTTGCATTAATTGTCCCTTTTTAACAGCTAACTGCTCAGGCAATTTATCAATCTCACTTAAATCAATTTTTACTTTATTTATTCTTTCATTTAATTCTTTTGACATTTTTTCTGAGTTAAATTTTAAATTTTTCCAATTCTGAATTTCTGCATCTATATTTTTAATTCTTTCTTGTCTTTTAATAGAATCAGATCTTATAGACTGGTTTTTGCTAAAAGCATTTGCATATTTTTCCTGTAAAATTTTTATTTTGTCATTTAAATTGTTAAAATCTTTTAATTCTTTTTGATCTATTGTTTTTTCAAGTCCCGCAGTTAAAGAATTAAGATTTTCTCTTATTTGACTAATAAGATTTATCGCTTCATTATTCTCTCCACCGTCAATGTAAAATTTAATTTTATCAAGTTGTGTTAAAGATGTTTTTAAAATATCTAAATCTTCACTTGTTAAAGTTCCAGAAATCAAATCTTTTGAAATCTTTTCTAACACATCTTGTTCTTTTTTTAACTCTTGGGTGGCTGTTTCAAGACGACTTTCTGTTTGCTTTTCAAGATCATAATATTGTTTCTCAGTACTAATTAATATACTTTTTTCTTCATTTAATCTTTTTTCATTTGACTGGGCTTCAAAAATAATATTTCTTTCTCTCTCAATATCATTATTCAAGGTATCTTGGGAATTTAATAATCTTTCTTTGTCAGTTTTTATTCTTTTTTCTTCATCTTCTAAATTTTGAGTTTCAAGGTTCAGTCTTTGTAATTTTGAAATTATTTCTATATTTTTATTTCGTAAAGGCTTAAGTTTTAAATTAGCCTGATCTAGCAAAATATTTTTTTCATTAATTGAAATTGTAAGATTTTTAATTTCTTCATCTGATATACCTGTAATTCCTTTCGCGGAGTCTATTTCTTTTTCAATTTCTTTTGATTTAATATAATAAAGTCCAGATTCAATTTTTTTTATATCCTCTGAAATTAATTTATATCTAGATGCTTCTGCTGCTTGTTTCTTTAAATTTTCTAATTGTTTTTCCTGTAACCTTCTTGCTTCATCTGCTTTTCTTAAATTATTTTCTGCAGAATTAAGTCTCAGCTCTGATTCATGTCTTCTTACATGAATACCTGAAATTCCTGCAGCTTCTTCCAATATTGACCTTCTGTCAGTTGGTTTAGCAGTTACAAGTGCACCAATTCTACCTTGGCTTATCATTGAAGGTGAATGAGCACCGGTTGATAAATCTGCAAAAAGTGTCTGAATATCTCTAGCTCGCATTTCTTTATCATTTACAAAATATCTTGAGCCTTTATCTTTTTGAATTCTTCTTTTAACGTTAATAATATCTAATTCTCTAAATTGAAGAGGTCCATCTTTTTCAGAGTTATCTAAAGTCAACGAGACTTCAGCAATATTTTTTGAAGCTTTATTAGATGTACCTGCAAATATAACATCTTCCATACCTGACCCGCGCATACTTTTTGCAGAAGTTTCTCCCATACACCATCTTATTGCTTCAACTATATTAGACTTGCCGCAACCATTTGGACCAACTATTCCAGTTAAACCCCTTTCTATAACAATAGTTGTTTTTTCTAGAAACGATTTAAAACCATTCAAATCTAAACTTTTAAATTTCATAAATTAAATAATATTTTCTATTTTTTTTTTTATATTTTTAAAATTAGCAGAACCATCTAGTTTTTTCTCATTAATTATAACTGTTGGAGTGGCTTCTATAGAGTATTTTTTCATTGCATCGATTCTCTCATTTAATATTTTGTCGCTAATAACCTCATCAACTAGACATTTTTCAAATTTTTCTGAGTCTATACCCATTGTTTTAACAATTTTTTTTAAGTTTACATTAATATCATCAATATTTGATCCATTGGTCCACTCATTTTGGGTTTGGTAAATAGTATCCATGAATACCATTTGTTTATTTTTATCTAAACAATGTAATAATTTAGAAACATTAAAGGCAGCTTGGTCTAAAGGAAAATCAATAAATATTATTTGAACCTTACCAGTTTTAACGAATTCCTTTTCAATTTTTGACACTATATTAAGATGAAAGTCTGCACAGTGCGGACAAGTAAATGAAGAAAAAACTTTAATTTTTACTTTAGCATCGTTTGAACCAAGATAAACTAAATTTTTTTGTAAAGTTACATCATCAGCTAAAGATTGAAGATTTATAAAAAAATAAATAAAAGCAATTTTTATCAGCAGAAGAAATTTTAAATTTGAATTTTGTTTATACATTTTTTATTGTTTTTAATAATTCTGTAAGTGAATTTCTAATACTTTTATTTTCAATTTTATTTATTTTTTTATTCAAATCTTTAGTAATTTTAATTGTTGTATTTTTATTTTTAGTTTTTTTAATGGCAGAACTAAAAGTTTGTAGTTTTATTTCATTAAGCAATTTATATCCAAAATAACTATTTATCTTGTTAATAATTTCTTTTTTTGAATATTCTACATTTATCTCATCACCTCTTTGAACGGCCAGTAATAATGTACCATTTGAATTTCCATTTTTCATCTTAATTGATTTTGGGTATGCAAAGCCTGCAATTTCTTTACCCACAAGGACTGACCATTTACTTATGATTTCAGAATAATTATAGCCATTCTTTTTTAAAATACCTCTAACACCCCGCGGCAATGTATTACCAAATGGCCTTAAACCTTGAACGTAAGTTTTGCTTTCTTTATTGTTTGATTTGTCATGCATATAAAAAATACTAATTTACCAAAAAAAATTCTTTCTTGGTATGATAATAATAAACGCATACTACCTTGGCGTTTAAATAAAAAAAACCAAAAGCATCAATACTACAGAATAATAAGTGAATTTATGCTTCAACAAACTCAAGTTAAAACAGTAATTCCTTATTTCAGAAAATTTGTTAAAGAAGTGCCCAATCTTCAATCTTTGTCAAAAAGCAAAGAAAAGAAGATTTTAAAACTATGGGAGGGACTAGGATATTATAGGAGAGCTAGAAATTTAAGAAAAAGTGCAAAGCTATTAGTAAAAAATTATAACTCTAAAATTCCAGATAAATTCGAAGAAATAAAAAAACTACCAGGAATTGGAGATTATACTGCAAACATATTATTAGCATTAATTTACAATCAGCCAAAAATCGGCTTAGATGGAAATGTAAAGAGAGTTTTTTCAAGAATATTTAACAAAAATATAGATGACTTCGAAATTTTATCTAAAAAAATTATTAATGAATCTTATTTACTTAATAGAAACGACGATTTTGCAGAAGCACTTATGGAATTTGGTGCAATTATCTGTAAACCAAAAAATCCTCAATGCAGTATTTGCATTATCAATAAAAGTTGTTTTTCTTTTAACAAAAAAAAAGTAAGCTTATTTAATAAAAGAAAACCAACAAAATTAAAAAAATATAATATTTACTGCTATCTTAAGAAAAATAAAAAACAAATTGCTTTAACAAAAAATAAAAGTTTAAGTTTTTTAAATAATTTTCATGTACCTGAAATTAAAATTATCAAATCAAATAAATTTTTAAGAAAAAATAATACATGGATATGTTTATCAAGTTACAAAAAAAATATTTCAAATATTTCAATGAAAATAAATTTGTTTTATAAATTTACAAATCATAAACCTTTAAATTTTAAATGGTTTTCTATTGATCAATACGAAGATCAATTTATCCCAACGTTTACAAAAAAAATTTTTGGAAAGATTATTAATTTATATTAATAATAATATTAAGAATTTTTAGATATAAATCTTTGACGGAGGTTATCTATTGGCATCATTGATCCATTTATATTATAATGCCAAAAAGTCCATCCGTTACAGCTTTCTGTTCCTTGTATTTTAGCAGCTATTTTATGTATGGAGCCTTCATAGTTTTGATGCTTGATGCTACCATCGATCATAATTTTAGCATTTACTTTTTTGTTTTCATCAAAAATATTCATTCCTGGTTTGATTATTCCAAGTTCTACTAAAGACCCAAACGGTATTCTGGGCTTAGATCTGTTATTTTTTATAGTATCAAGATAATGGTCTTCTATTTTTGCAGTTTTTTTTAATCGTTCTTCCGCTATTTTGAAATATTTTTTTTCCTTTTCAATTCCATAATAATTTCTTCCTATTTTTTTTGCGACGGTGGCGGTAGTTCCTGTGCCTAGAAATGGATCAAAAATACAGTCTCCTTTATTTGTTGAAGCTAGCAAAACTCTATGCAGCAAAGACTCTGGTTTTTGAGTTGAATGAATTTTTTTTCCGTTCTCCTTAATTCTTTCACCACCGCTACAAATAGGCAAATTCCAATCAGAGCGCATTTGTAGATCGTCATTTAAACATTTTAAAGAGTTATAATTAAAAGTGTATTTAGATTTTTTATTTTTAGAGGCCCAAATTAAAGTTTCATGAGCATTTGTAAATCTTGTTCCTCTAAAATTAGGCATTGGATTATTTTTTTTCCATATAACATCATTTAAAATCCAATAACCTAAGTTTTGCATATGATAACCAATACGAAAAATGTTGTGATATGTTCCAATTACCCAAATAGTTCCGTTATCTTTTAAAACTCTTTTACATTCAAATAACCAATTTTTACAAAAGGCGTCATATTCATCAAAATTTTTAAATTGGTCCCATTTATCATTTACACCATTTACTTTACTATTATCTGGCCTTTTAAGTTTTTCACCAATTTGTAGATTGTATGGAGGATCAGCAAAAACTAAATCAAATGTTTTATCTGGAATCTTTTTTAAAATTTTTAGCGAATTACCATTTAAAATTTTGTTACAAAAATAAGACATATCTAGATTCAACTTTACGTTGAATTAGACTCTAATTTTATATGTCAGTCAAAGTATAAATTTTGAAAAAGACGCCTTATTGTGTCTTGCGCTTTTTATTTATCAATATGTTGTGTACAGGGGAGAATTTTTTTCTATGATGTTTTGTAACCCCATATTTTTTTAAACCTTTTAAATGATCGGCGGTTCCATAACCAAAATTCTTATCCCATGAATATCCAGGATATTTTTTTGACAATTTAATCATAAACATATCTCGCTCAACTTTTGCAATGATTGATGCAGCAGCGATAGATGCATTTTTTTCATCACCTTTAATAATAGTTTTGCATTTTATTTTTATATTTTTAGGTTTATATATGCCATCTATATAGGCTATTGAAGGCTTATACTTAATTTTTTTTAAAGCCCTTTTCATTGACAAAAGAGAAGCATTTAAAATATTAATATTATTTATTTCTTTTACACTCGCATATCCCACTGCGTAAATAGAGTTTCTTTTTATATATTTAGATAACAAAATTCTTTTTTTAAAATTAATTTTTTTAGAGTCTTTAATATCTTTTACATTAATACTATTATTTAAAATCACTGCAGCAGAGAAAACAGGACCGGCTAAACATCCACGGCCAACTTCATCAACACCTGCTTTTCTATATTTTTTAATCAGAATTTTATATTTTTAAAATTTTAGATTTATCTCTTATCATTTTTAAATCGATCCAAGCTAATTTTTTCTGTTCTGGTTGTCTCATTAAAAAAGCTGGATGAAATGATGCTATAATCCAGGGCTTAGCAGTCCCTATTTCTTTTTCAATCCATTTTCCTCTCATTTTAGATATTACTTCTTCGTTCCCAATTAATGTATTCAAAGCGGTACTGCCAAGTAAAATTAAAATTTTTGGATTTATAATTTCAATATGATTTATTAAATAAGGAAAGTATCTTTCGATTTCTATTTCTGTTGGCTTTCTATTTTCTGGAGGTCTGTAATTTACAACGTTAGAAATATATACTTTTGTCCTATCTAATTTTATTGACCCCAGCATTTTATCGAGTAATTTTCCTGCTCGGCCTACAAAAGGTTTGCCCACCGCATCTTCATTGGCTCCAGGACCTTCTCCTATTATCATTATTTTAGAGTTAATATTTCCATCACCAAATACTATATTATTTGCATTATCCTTTAAGTCACAATTTTTTATTGATTTAATTTTTTTTTTTAATTTTTCTAACTTTTCAATTTTGGTTCCAGTAAAATTATTGGTTGTATTGGTAATTATTCGTTTAATTGGTTTATTACTTAATAATAGATTTATATTAACCGAATTATAATATTCAATAAGACTAATTAACTTTTGATTTAAATTTCTTTTCATTTTATAAAGTAAATATATATGAAATTCTTTATAAAAAATATTTATATTCTACTTTTTTTAATAATATTGGCTTTATATCAAAGTAAAATTTTTGCTAAGGAAGTAGAGACCCAATATAAAAGTGAAAATATCTCGAATTATTTTTCAGGTATCGTTTCTTCAAATAAAAATTATAGCAATGAAGCTTTTAAATATTTAAAGAAAATTGATTCGCGTGAAAATAGTCACTATAAATATAATATTGAATTTATAAGAACACTAGTTATTTTAGAAAAATTCAACCCCGCTTTTACATTTTCTAGAAAAATATGGAACAAAAATGAATTATTCTTTGAAGCAGACTTATTGTTGGGATTAGATTATTTTATTAAAAAAGATTTTATAAATGCTGATAGACATTTTGAGAGATTAAATGATATTTCAAAATATAATTTTTTTTTTAATAATTTTGTCGGAAATGTCCTTTTGGCTTGGAGTAAAGCAGAACAAGGAGATGAAGCTAGTAGTTTAAAATATTTTAATAAAGTTCCCAAAACTTATGGCCACTTAATAAAAATACAAAATAGTTTTTTACATTGTTATTTTGGAAATAATGAAACTAAAAAATTGTTTTTAAATTTAATTGAAAATGAGGATTACAATTTTTCAAGATATAATTTCTTTTTGACAAACTATTTAATATCAAAAAAAGAAAACACTAAAGCAAAAAAAATAATCGATGATGCTAGAAAAAAATATAACTCTAATTTACTTATTAAACAGACTGAAGAGTATTTGCTGCAAAACAAAAGTCAAAGAATAGAGAACTTTTTTAATTGCAAAAATGTAAAACATAATTTGGCAGAGTTTTTTTATATTTTAGCCAATCTTTATTCTAGTGAAAAAGATTATCAAATGTCTAATTTTTACCTTAGAATATCTCTATTTTTAAATAAAGATTTTTTAACAAATAAAACACTTTTAGCTGAAAATTTATTTTATCAGAATCAAAATGAAACTTCAGAAAAAGTTTACAATTCACTCAAGACAATTGGATCAACATATTCTTGGTATGCATCAAAAAATATTGCTTCCATTTTAATTTCTGAAAAAGGTATCGATTATTCAATTAAAAAAATAGAAGATGAATTTAATTTAATACAAAAACCAAATTTTCAACACTATTATGAGTTAGCAAATTTTTATAAGGATAACGAATATTATAAGGAATCAATAAAGTATTATACGCTTTCATTAAATAATATTCCAAAAAATCATTTTTTAATATCAAAAATATTCTTTAGAAGAGGTACGAGTTATGAAAGAATAGATGATTGGAAAAATGCAGAAAAAGATTTAATAGAATCTTTAAAAATAATTCCTGATCAAGCAAGTGTATTAAATTATTTAGCCTATACTTGGGTTGATAAAGGTATTAATTTAGATGAAGGTTTAGAAATGCTTAAGAAGGCAGCAGATCTTAAAAAAAATGACGGATACATAATAGATTCGTTGGGCTGGGCTTACTTCGCAAAAAAAGATTTTATTGAGGCAGAAAAATATTTGCAGCGTGCAGTAGAATTATTACCAACAGATCCAACTATAAATGATCACTACGCAGATAGTTTGTGGATGCTGAAAAAAAATATTCAAGCTAGATATTTTTGGAAATATGTTTTAACTCTAGATACAACTACCAAAGAACAGAAAGATCTTATTAGTGAAAAAATACTTTTTGGCATAAATAAAAAATTATAAAGATTTAATGAAAAGTTTTAAATTAAAATCTTACTGTAAAATAAATTTATTTCTAAGAATAGTTGGTAAATTAAAAAATGGTTATCATGATATAAAATCTCTAATAACTTGGCTTCGCCTATGCGACGTCATATTCGTGAAAAAAAACAATAATAAAAAAGATAAGATAAATTTTTCTGGAAATTTTAAACTGGGTATAGACAGAGAATTTAATACAGTAACTAAACTATTAAGTTTATTAAGAAAAAATAATTATTTAAAAAAAGAACATTTTATAATTAATATTCAAAAAAATATACCTCATGGCTCTGGCTTGGGGGGCGGATCTGCAAATGCAGGGGATTTGCTAAACTATTTTAATATGAAAATGAAATTAAAATTAAACCAAAAAAAAATAAATTTAATAGCAAGAAAAATTGGCTTTGATGTTCCTATAACTTTAAAAAAAAAAAATACTTTTTTAAATGGAAAAAATAACGGAATCTTGCGCTTAAACAAAAGATTAAATTTAAACCTTTTAATAGTTTACCCTAATATAGTTTGTTCAACTAAAAAAATATATGAAAAAAATAGACAAGTAGGTTTATCGAAACCACAAATGTTATTTAGTTTTTCAAATAAAAAACATTTAATTAATATTTTAAAGAAAGAAGACAATGATCTTGAAAAAACTGTAATTAAAATTTATCCAAAAGTTGGAAGAGTTATAGATTTGATCAAATCACAAAAAGGTTGTTATTTTTCGAGAATAACTGGTTCCGGTTCAGCCTGTTTTGGAATATTTTCTAATATGAAGAATGCAATTTATGCTCAAAAAATGATAAAAAGAAAAAATCCCAATTATTGGTGCGCTGTATCAAAAACTATGTAAAATAAATCAATTGTGGTATATCTCAAACTTAAATTGGGGCGTAGCCAAGCGGTAAGGCAGTGGTTTTTGGT
>MDSV01161789.1_pt1 | contig 10864 bp, 1 predicted proteins | sample 810851 | NCBI WGS metagenome assembly MDSV01 (sample SAMN05326640, study PRJNA326480) | marine metagenome | isolation source: seawater | place: Atlantic Ocean: North East | collected 2012 | reverse complement strand
CTCTCCGCCTGTTCGGCGAGTTTCGCCTTGTACACGAGATCCTCGCGCGCGTACGCGCTGAGATCTTCCTCGACGCCGTCTCTCGCGCGCATCGTCGCGAGCGTCGCGAGCGACGAGGACGACGAGTGAAGCGCGGATCGATCGCGATCGAGCGCGCGATCGAGACGAGGGGACGTGCCGTTTACTGATACTTTTGATTGGTTTGAAACGGTTCAGTGTACGTATCGAGTGTCTGGATAATACAAAAAGTGTACGACGGTATAAACAAAAATGTGTTTTGATGGGGTTAAGTAGTCTGTCGTATGTGTCGAGTGTCTGAAAATATATGGAAGTATGACAGACGAGACGGTGTCTGTCTGTCTGTCTGTCTCGTCTGTCGTCTTTGCGAGACGCGCGCGACGCGTCGGTCGCTGATCGCGTTCGTTCGTTCACAGCGTTCACAGCGTGGCGCCGTATGATGTCGTGTCGCCTCGAGTGAGTTTCGTGGAGGCGTGGGACGCGTGGGAGGCGTCGGAGGCGTCGGCCGCGCGAACGCGCCGCGCGAACGCGACGACGAGGGCGAACGCGGACGTCGCGGCGAGCAAACCTCCGATGACGGCGGTCGCATCGGTCGATGACGCCGTGGACGCTCGTGATGGGGCGTTGGATTCGGACGCTCGGCGCGTCTCGCCGAGGGAGGGAGACGCGCACCTGCTCGGCGCGCCGGGCTCTCGGCGTACGTCGGCCGTGAACGAGAAATCGTTCGCGGGGTTACCGGCGATGTCCGTGACGCCGCTGACGTCCACGCGATATCGGCCCGATAAACGTTTTCCACCGACTTCTTTCGGGAAAGACGCGACCCATCCCACGCGACCGCTCGTCTTCGGACACGCGAAGGTGTACTTGGTCAACGCCTCGGGGGAGACGCGTTCCTTCGGACATCCCGGATCGACGTTCCACACCTTGACTTCCTGGCGATCGCAATCGAGCTCCTCGCTGAAGTGAACGGCGAAGGAGTCTTCGCCGCTCCACGTCAGCATTTGTAACGGCGGCTTGGTGTCCACTCGTAACTGCAAGGTTTGATCGGAGACGTACTCGTGAACCAATGTGTCCGCAAAGGCGTCGCCGTTTGAGCAGAAAGTCTTCACTCTGAGCTCGTAAACGTCGTCCTTGAAACCACTGGTGAGTTTTTCGTAATTGTTACTGACGTCCCAATCGAACCGGCACCCGTCCAGGCGGGAATTGGGGCAAAGTAAATTTTTCCTGAAGCTATCGTCGCGAGGCGAGCTCTCGTCCTTTGCCGAGATCCACTCTCCTCCTTTGACGGGCCGATACTGGAGTCTGACCTTTGCCAGATTACTGTTGACTAAATCTGATCGCGCGCGACCACCGGGCCAGAGATTTCCTGCGTCGGGATTGATGACGTTGATGCGAAGCGTCTGCGGTCCGACGCCAGAGACACTGTGCGTCAAGTACCTCGCCACCGTCGTCTGATCGAAGAGCACTTTGGGGCAAAAGTTGCTCCATCCCATGGGACCGAGAGGGTACGTGTCCTCGAGTATGGGCCTGTACATTTCCAGCTCCATCTCAGCCTCGCACGCGCTCACGACTGACATTTGAATGAATCGAGTCGCTTGAAGAAGCCCGCGCTCAGCCGAGAGCGTAAACGTCGATTCCAAGACTCGCCTCTGTACGTGCAGCGAATCACCTGCGAGCAAGGGAATGTGTACTATTTCGTGCATCGACGCGAAAGGTCTGGATCCGATCGTGAATTTCATGTCAGAGGTCTCCTCGCCGTCCCCGCCGACTCCCATCGCGGAGGCTTCGTCCGACACGGCGACGGCGACGTCGATCGCCTCGTTCGCTGTGATCGCCGCCGCTCTGACGGCGGCGGTCTCCAAACCGCCGAGCGCTCGCTTGGCGATCACGCCTGCTCGTATGCTTTTGACCGTTTGGACGACACCATTCCTATTAGCGGGGTGAGCCTGCGCAAAGGAAAACGCGGCGTCAACGACCTTGCGAATGGATTCCGTGTATCCGTCTGAGATGCGGACGCCGACGTGGGCAGACTCTCGATACGGTGACTCGTTTCGAATCTTGACTTGAAAGAGCGCCTTGTCGTTTGGATTCAGACGCAACGTTTTGACTCCGGTCACCTCCAACTTGATGCCACTTTCACGAAACACAGTATTCAGTTCGCCGGGACATTTGCTTCTCCCTCCTATGGTTCGGAACATCGGCGATCCGTAACGCCTATCCGATGAGACGGACACCACAAACTTATCACCAAAGTTTGCATCTCCGAGGACGTAACGTACGTTCATGTTGGCGTACTTGGCCCAAGAGAAGGCTCGCTCAACGCTCAGCTCCCTCTTGGCGTTCCCTTGCGCATGGGCTTCGCCGGTCAGTGTTACAATGCTCGAGTACTCACCCTCAAAGAACCAATCACCATACATACTAGCATCCACTGTGGCGCTGTAACTCATGTCTTCTCCGCCGAGATTTTCTCTGGAGTGGAAGGTGTACTCCGTGGCGTGACCACCCCCACTAAAGGTTAACATGATATTTTCGTCATTTGCTTGCTCGCCCGTGAATGACGCCATCGCTCTCGCTGAAGACTCTCTCGCTGAACCAGACGTAACGTTTGAGCTCAACGAATACAATAGTCCCTCGTCCAGACCATCATCAATGTTAGATATATCTCCATCATTTGCAGATCTTGTCTTAACCCACTCATCTGGTTGTACCAATAGTGCCGAGGCGCGACCAAAATCTCTAATCGCAGTCAGGCGGGTGAAAACATCAACGGGCGATTTGGTGTCTCTTTCCCAGTGTTCAATCACGTCTCTGACGGGCCCGTTTTTCTTGTATCAGACTTTAGACTCGTCGTCTAACTGATCTCCTAACCCTCCTTGATTTTGAAGTTGATGCATGAAAGCGGAATGTTTATCGAGAAAGGGCGTCGCGAGTCTGTCGTACTGCGCGGAGCCTTCAGCCGGAGACGAAGAGCTGATCACTCGGGTCCAGGTAGTGATGCGACCTATGAGGTAGTCGCGCCAAATTGCCGCGTAATTGCAGCCATTCGTACATTCAATATCGCGCGGTAGTTGTGTCCCGTTTACCGCGCCTTGTCGCACCGCGGAGAGCAAAAAGTTGAGATTTGGCAGCACTTGCGCTTCAACGGCGTGAACGTTGAAAATGTACGTCGTCGGCTTTGAAGGCTGCCAGGTGATCACTGGACGAACGGCGAGACACCACGTACTCGGATCCCGTTGAATGAGATCGAGCACGTCAGAGACGGTGTAACTGATGTCGACGCCGCCCCCCATAATAACGTCGCCGAGACGTCCGGGAATGGCGGCATCGCTGCTCGTGCGCAGCGTTCTATCCATGGTAAGGGTCAGATCCCACCCGGATGACTTAGACGCGCTCATGGTGACATCCGGACCAGTGCCCCCGATTTCGAATCCAGTTGTCACCTCTGCCTCATACACGGTTTTCGCTACGCCGAAGTTTACGTATGCGCTTCCAGCTTCCAAGGTGAGCGTCGTCTCATCCGAAACGCCTACTCCCGCTTTAAAGGACCCCCCGACCCCCGAACCCGACGCGCCTGAGTTCGTCAGCTCGAAACCCACGGAAAGTTCGACGCCAGCCTGTAGCTCTGCGTACGACTCCCCTCCCGGTGGATCGTGAACCACCGTGTAGACAAATCCGTTGAGCGGCGCCGTCGCCCAAAACGTGCCGCTACTTCCACCCTCGCCGCCGCGTGGTTTCGCACCGAGATTGATTTGTTCGCGCTTCACAGTCACGCTCACCACGCGAGCACCATCGTTACGATCGACGGTGACTTCGATGGAACGACGATGCGCGCCAGCGAGGTTTGGCACGCCATATTCCAACTCGTAGTCTGTTTTCACCACGTTGGGACTCGACGGAAACTTCACGTACTTGGTGGACGGATCGATCTCAACATCGAAGTCGCACGACGACCCTCCTCCGCGCCTCGGATGACACTCGTTGATTTCCGGATTCGCCACCGTCTGTCGAAGTCTTAGAGCCGTCTTACCACTTTCCGTGGAAGCTGACGGTAGAGTCAGGCATTCGGATAGTTGTACACCCGTCGCATGGAGCTCGAATACTTTCACATTGATGTTTTTTGTTTTTTTGACGGTGAATCCAGGCGTGGAACCTGTCTCCCCGATGAAGTGAACCGATTTCAGGCCGTCTTGTGGTGGGTTTGTGTGATAACACATTTCCGTCTCGCTCCCGATTTTGGGAATTCGAACAATCTCGGCGCACACAAATCCGTGGTACTTGAAACGCACCGAGTACAACTCATCGTTCAGTTGCATGGGTGCAATTCTTTGAAGCGTGTCTCGACTTCGGAAGTACTGCATCACGTCGCCTGGCTCAGTCTTGCATTCCGCGTTGGCATACATTTGGGCATACTCTGAACGAGCCATGTTCGCGGGCACGCCGGAGACGGGGGGGCCCGACCAGAGGCTGATGGAGTAATCCAACGCGGCGAAACCCCAAAATCTCGCATTTCTTGGGACGGTCGTCGTCGTCCCAGCGCCATCGCCGGCGTCGCTTGTAGGGAGCGGCGTCCACTGTCCCCGAATCTGCTCGTCGGTGACGAACACTGGCGAATGGCAACCATTCACCGGTTCAACCTTGTACGTGGCGTCCGAGTACGTGCTCTCGCACTCGCCTTGATACAGACCGAGGTCTATCTTGACGCGCGTGACGTCGGTGAAAAAAGCATAGGTAGCTTGACGGACGTTGCGAATCGTCGTGAACGATTCGCCACCAGAGCATCTCCACGTGTCGGTAGCTGACGCAATCGTGTCGCCACTGTAGCATATTTCGTGGTTTGCAAAAGACACGGAGATTCGGTACGTCTTTCCAATGGTGAGTCCGATATCGAACCAGCCCGTCTCATCAGTGGTGTACGTGAGAGGCTCGGCTTCGCCATGGACGTCTTCGACGGTGATGGTCGCCTTTGAGAGTCCGCACTGCGTAGATCCAGCAACTCTGGAGGACGGGAACATTACTGCACCTCTCAGCGGTACCGTGGTCCGATCGGGAAAGACGTATTCTGCGCCCAGTAGGTGCGAAATTTCTACGCTCTCTGCTTGCATGCCTTCGATCAGTGGTTGAGCATTTTTCGGTTGCTTTGGCAACTCTCCGGTGCTCTTCACGGACGAACTGTTCGCTTGGCTCTTTGAATCGTCTTCCTTTGAGAAGAAGTGAACAATGTCATTGTCTCGTCTCTTCGCGAAAACTTGAAACCTCGCGCTCGACGTGCCTGTAAGAGACGCGTAGGGCGGTAAGTTGCCCTGGCCGTCGTGACGTAAATTGTGAGGATCGATCGCGACGATTGGAATCCCGAATAATTTGTCATCCTCATTCAGACGTAATCCGTTTCTCCTCTCACGTTGATCGCTCGGCCCGAGGGCGCACGCATGCTCTTCTGTGGCGAACGTGTACTCCAGTTTGTTACGTTTGTAGTCATCTTCAGAAATAACGGCGTGGCGAACCTTCGTCCGCCTGTCGGCGTCGAGCAAGGTGATGTGCAGGTCCTTCATGCGTATACTATAAAACGGGTCTGCCGCATTCTTGATGACGACCTTGCTTATGTTTCGATTGGTACCAAAATCCAGCTGAACGTAGTTGTCATATCTTTTATACGTCTGCACCAGTGTCTGCGCCGAACCGTCGATCAATTTCTCGACCCCTGAACCGTCGTATGTGCCAGCGCGTCCGACCGATAGCGCATTCGGTGAAAGCTCGCGCGCAATGTTGCGACCGCTCTCGTCGTAAACCTCAAGTTCGGCAAAGCTAAGGTGCATTGGGTCGTTCTCTGCGCGACCGACTTTGACGTATCGAGCGGAAACTGGATTGAACGACGTTCGCTTGCGATACAGTTCGTAGGCGCGTAACACGGACGTTCCGTTCATCGACGGAGCATCGCTGTTGTAGAAGAACAAGCCTTGGCATTGTGGAACACCAGTTTGACTGATTTCTTCTCCGCGCGATAGTTCACGCACGTTCACGTGTGGATAGATTAGCCAGGGGTGAATGGCCAGAGAGTTGGTATTGATTTCCCGCGCTTCGACGAAGCCGTCGCCGTTGCCGTCGAGAGATTTCCACGTCTCGTCAGATATAAAGGCTTTTCCGTGCGCGTGAAAACCGGATGTTCGTTCCACGTGAGATAGAAACTCTCCTTTGTTCAGCTTCCCCTCGATTCCAGTGGTGAGAACGCTGAGCGACGCTGAAGAGTCTTGCGTGAGCATCAGCGCCACCATGGAGACTTTTGATTCAGAGCTCACCAACGTGATGGACTCCTCGGCGAATACTTCCTCTTTGTACGCGCCTGCTTGAAGTTTTGCATTCCTCTTCGCGATGCCTCTGCCAGCCTTATCGATGAGCGTGATGGAATACGACCCGTCCGCGTCCGTGATGTCGGAAAACGGACAATAGGTCTCGCTGCCGAGCACCAGAATTTCTGAAACTCTGGCATCGCGTCGAGCGGCAACAGTGACGTACTGACCGCGGTAGCTGGGTACATTTGTTCCACGACACGTGAAAGCTACACATTTGTGACCGTTGTAATCCGAGGGAAACGAGTATAAGCATTCGCCACCGTAATTTGGAGAATTCTTCGGGTCCTCATCTCGCACAAAGACTTGAAAGGCGTGAACGTCTTGAAGTCCGTCGCACACGTAGACCTCTTTAATTGAGGACCACTTACCCAAGTCGATTCGCAGATATTCACCACTACGAATCGCAGATGAGACTGCGTTTGGACTTGGGCCAATCATACCATCCGTGAGGACGTAAGGCGTGCGAGTTGACGCGGCAATACTGGAGTGCGACACGCGACGGTTGATGGCTATGTTTGTCGCCATCGAACCGAGCAAAGAACCGATGCGCGCATCAGTCTGCTCGTCGAGTTTGAAGTCAGCGCAGACACGAACGCGCGGGACGCCCGTAGTAGAATCGCCGACGCTGACTTTTCCCTCGAGTTTGGCCATCCAAGGAGTGACGAATACGTGTGTTGACGACATGACCACCTCTCTTCCGTCCAATTTGGTGCGAACGGCGTAATTCCACGTCGCGTAAGGATCTCTTCCGGCGTCGCGATCGATGTACGTGAGCGAATTGAAAACAGCAGCGCAACCACTCAGACCGCCTTCCATGAGAATTGCGACTTCAAAGGGTTGCATCTCCGCGCCGACACCTGCCTGTGCGTCTCGACGGAGAATCTCAAACGCGCGCTCGTCCACCGCCGTATCTCGGAATATGAACGTCACGCCGCTTTCACCCAGCGCTGCGTTGAAATCTATCGCAGATCCGTCGTAATACATGGTTGCGGCGCAGGCAACCGATATATTTTGCGTTTCGAACCGTCCCTCCACGCAGACGATGCGACGAGATGAAGGTCTCGCGTAGGCACGCGACGTGCAGTACGCAAAATGCCCACATCGAAAGGTATCGATGAACGTTTCCTTCATCACTCTTCCCGTGTATACACGAACGTCATCAAACTCGACGTGAAGAGCGTCGAACATGCGAATATCTTTCGTCAAGAGCGACGTCGCACCGGTGGGCCACGCCTCATCGCTTTTGAACTCGGTGTTGAGGGAGTTTCCGCTCGGATTTGCGAATAGAGTCAAACCTTCCAACGCGTTCAGCGAAAAACCGACCAGGTGCCACGAGCCGCACTGTAGCTGGTCGGTCAGCACGAGTGTTTTCGTCTTGGTTTGCTCAGAACCGATTTTACTGATTTTCTCATGGTCAACGCTCAACGTCATATGTCCTTGTGCGTTCGCTTTCGATAGTTTTAGCGACATCGTGTATTCTATACTGTTTTCGACACCTTTGAACCCGACGAGAGAAATGTGCTCGGAGTTGGCGGTGCTGCAGTGTCCGCGAACCCAAAAAGACATCGCAAAATCATCAGGCAATGCGTCACCTTCGTAAATATACGGTGAAGGCGTGCCGCTCGTAGCCGCGTGCTTCAAGCACAATGCGCCGTGTCCTTCAGTACAAAGTTCTATCCTTCGCCGCATCCCCACACGACGCAGAAGCGGTCGCCGACTTTGACCTCGCACTAACGGAGCACCAGACGTGAAATCGGTTTCATTAAAGGCTGAGTCGAAATCAAAGCTCGCCACTAGCACCGCGTGGTCATCGAGAAACCCACCTGTCAACGGTCGCACGTCGGTCGTCGTCGTCGGCAGCAGCAGGTTTCCATCAGAGATATAATTTGACGGTGGATTTGACGATGGCTTCAACAAGACGTCAAGCTTTTCGAATAAAATACCATCGACGTATACGCACACAAAATCTCCGAGCGCAGCCTTGACGTTGAAATCCCATGCTGCGCGCATCTCCTGAGCGTTCGAGCTGCACGTGTGCGCATCCGTAGCGGTGGTGGGATAGACGATCGCTCCGTCTGACTTGGAAAACTGAAGCGTTGTCGACGAACTCCCGGATCTGCAGCGCAACGGTAGAACGTCCGAGCGCATAAAGTGACCCATGGGTATCACTAATCCACTCTTGAAGGAGTCCCAACGTCCGAGTACGTATGAGTCCGTTCCGTGTGAGGTGAACGCCGCCGAGAGTTCATCAAAAGACAGCGAACCGTCCCTCGGATTGTCGTCATACTTGCGAAAGAGCGTTTCTTTCAGATTGTAGAGATGTTCGTCATCACACGAGGCGCTGTTGAAGACGTCGGATGTCAAGTAAAAGTGCTTGACGATGTTGTCAAATTCAGCGTCTCCTGTCCCGGTTTGCAAGATGGCGTCGCAGCCTCTCAGAATTGTGAATTCGTGCGCTGTGCCCTCGACAATGGTGTGCGGCATGGGGCTGCCGGCTGAGTTTGAATAGAAGCACTTGTAGCGAATCTTGTAATTTCCCGGAACGAGATGACCGTTTCTCTGCGCCAGCGGGAGCATGCTCGGGGAAAAGTTGTTCCACGACATGCACGGAAGGTTGTCTGCGTGACTCGAACACTGAACGGATGTGTCTTCGACGTACGCCTCGCATCTCAGGCGACGGTCCCCATTTCCATCATACGACTTGAAGCAGTCTCGAGGATCGGCACAGGAAGGATGATGCACCTTGATGTTGAAGTTGTGCGCGTACTGGCCTATTCTTTTCGACGTGTCCCCGACGACGACTCTGATCGCCGGCTGGTACGCCTCGACGATCGACCCCGCCCATGCGCGTGCCTCGCCTGGCGAGCCGACGATCACATTGTTGCCATCTGTAGAGACGGAAGATCCGAACTTGTTACCGACGCCGGCGGTTGTTTCAAAAATGCCGTGCGGAGTCCACGCACCTGTATTCCTCGAAAACTGGTACACGTACGCTCTTCCTCTCCCGTTTGCCTCCCCCGGAGACCCGATGACTGCGACGAGGTTGTTGGTGTTTTGAGGATCTGCCGTGAGAGAGATGGACGCGCCGAATTCCTGATTGGACGTGATCTTATCGCCGTACAGTTGGTATGGTTGTTGGCCGTAAAATCTAACGGTTTGCCAGGTGCAGGTATACATCGCGCACTGGCGTCTGTACGCGAGCACCATACCATCATACCGCGCGAGCGCGACGTCACCGTACATGGCGAGAGCGCCAGTGCCTGCACCACCCCCGACCACGCCCGTAGAGTAACAGGCTGGGGCGTCGCAGAAGAGATTATAAAACCTCAAGCTGTTTCCCTTGTCACCGATGACAAACCAAAACCAAAGATACTGTTCACCCACGGGTGAGACGGCGACGCGCGCACCGAAGCCTCCGCCCGGCGAATGCATTCGCCTGCGCTCCCAATGTCTTCTATTCCACCAATAGATCCAAAATCTGCCAGCCGTGGATCCGACGACCCCGTATTGAGAATTCAGACCCATGGATACACCAAACTCCCACCCCGCGACGCCCTGGCCCCCGAGACGTTGTGTGTATTGGTAATTACCTGCGTTCAATCTGTACACTTCGACGAAGCCGTTGCCAGTAGTCTGCGGACAACCAATCCAGAGCCAGTCACCGTGCATGGCGACGCTGGTCCCGCAAGCATTATTCGAAGCGAGGTGATTGCCGCGAACGAGCGTTGCGTGATAATTCCAGCCGCCATCGTCTTGTATCTTGAACACATACGCGGCGCCGTGTCTGTGTTTTCCTGCAGAACTCTTACCCGGAGCGCCGACGACGGCGTATGCACCTGAGATTGCCGTTCCTTGCCAGTTTCCACCGAGACCCCAAGACCCGGCGCCGCCGGCCGGCTCGAGCGATTGCCTCGGGGTGTTCACGCTCAAAATATATTTCTCGACGTTCGCGTTGTACTCCTCCGGGGAAACGGTGTCGTGGAAAATCTCCCTCCCCTGACCGTTGAGGAGCTTGATATCGACCCCTTTGATGCGGTCTCGAGCGGTTCTATGTTTGTTGTTGTAAAAGACAACCTTTCGCGCGCACACCGGTCGCCCGAGATCCAAACCGAACTCCCCTGGCCCCTTCTCCGTGTGCACCATACCGACAACATCACCATCTGCGAGTCGCTCCGGGTCTCTGGTACCGTGCCACCACCCCTTCGTGGCCCAAAACGCACTTCGAGGTCGTCCCGCCGCCACGTTGCGCCAGTTCTCGTCGAAAACTTCAACCTCCGTGAGCGAGATGTGCTCGCGTTCCCTCGTATACACCTTGACGTATCGCACATTTTGAAAACACGCCGTCGCCGTCGCCGCGACCGTCGTCGCCGTCGCCGTCGCCGCGAGCGCGCACGCCAGCGTCGCCGCCGCCGCCGCCGTCGACGCGACAACCGCCTTCGCGCCTCGCGCCGACGTTCGCGTCCTTCTCGCCCGCGTCCCCGCGCCGACGCTCGCGCGCG
>MDSV01156355.1_pt1 | contig 10864 bp, 7 predicted proteins | sample 810851 | NCBI WGS metagenome assembly MDSV01 (sample SAMN05326640, study PRJNA326480) | marine metagenome | isolation source: seawater | place: Atlantic Ocean: North East | collected 2012 | reverse complement strand
TGTTACAATATCTGAACGCGTAAGGCCCGATATATGTAACGGACGCAGGGATGATGATGGAGGTAATTGCGGTCTCTGTGAACGCGGCATTCCCGATGGTTAAGAGTCCGCTATTTTCAATATCAGCGAACGTGACTGATGCGAGGCTGGAACACTGATCGAACGCGTTGGAGCTGATTTCAGTGACGGATGCGGGGATGATGATGGAGGTGAGCGCGGTATTTTTGAACGCGGCAATCCCGATAGATGTGACGGATGCGGGGATCTCGATGGAGGTGATCGCGAGGTCTTGGAACACGGCCTGCCCGATGGTTAGGAGCCCGCTGCCTGCAGCGAACGTGACTGATGTAAGACTGGTACCATAGAACGCATAATTCCCGATGGTGGTGACGGATGCGGGGATGATGACGGTCTGGAAGCCATTTCCTCGGAACGCGTTAAGTCCGATGGATGTTAATGCACTGCCTTCTGCGAAGATAATTGTTGTAACACTGGTACATTCATAGAACGCGTCATCCCCGATCTCAGTGACGGATGCGGGGATCTCGATGGAGGTGATCGCGGTACATTCATAGAACGCGCCATCCCCGATGGTTGTGAGCCCGCTACCCGCAGTGAAGGTTACAGCCTGGAAGCCAGTTCCTCGGAACGCGTAATCCCCGATGGTGGTGACAGATGCGGGGATGGTGAGGGTGCCCGTAGAGGTAATATCGGTATATCTGAACGCGTTATTTCCAATATGTCGTATGGTATGCACAACACCGTCTACAGTAAAGGAACCGGGAATAGTAATATTTGTAATAGTAGCTGATGACCCAGTCGATGAAACAGCACTAGTAATCGTGACGTCATTATTACTATCTTCTGTAAAATAATACGTAACGCCATTGTCTGAAAACTGATTAAAAAAGGTAGATGATGGAGTATAAGCAGGACTTGTACCCCACCCGATGCTCCCACTATAAGCGGTATTCATAGCAGTTGCGCCATTGAACATGTCGCTATAGCTGTTGGTGTTGCTGGTGGTGTTCCAATACCTGATGTCTTTGTTGAATGCAACAGCATCACGGAACATACCAGACATATTGGTCACGGATGACGTATCCCAATTGCCGATGTCCTGGTTAAACGAGTTCGCATTATAAAACGTACTTTGCATATTGGTCACATTCGAGACGTCCCAGTTCCCGATATCATGGTTGAACGAAGTCGCATTGGAGAACATAAAACTCATATTCGTAACGCTAGAAGGTATCTGAGTCGGAACCACGGTCAACGCTGAGCATCCACTGAACGCTCCAGAAAAACTCGAAACGCCTGGAAGTCCCCATATAGATGTATCGGTGGTTGCCACCTGGGTCAGCTTATTATTGCCAGTCCATGCGCCACTACTATTTCCAAACTGGGTTACGGTACCAGAAGTGACTCGTATTACCGCGGTATAGGGACCCGTTCCCACACCATAGTTGTGAGATAAGCTCGTATCGGTTACCCCATCACCCCAGTTTATGCTCACAACCAAGGAAGTTCCTGTGATGGGTAATGTGATGGAGCCTGGCGTGTTATCAAATGTTAGACTAAGGGTTTGATTGAAAAATGCGGCAGTAGGTGTGGTTCCAAATCCGGTTACACCACCATAGGCGCTAATCATAGCGGTTGCACTAGTAAACATGCTATCGTAATTTGTGACACTGGTGGTGTCCCAGCCCCTGATGTATTTGTTGAATGCATCCGCACCAAAGAACATAGAAACCATATTGGTCACATTCGAGGTGTCCCACATATCGATATCTTGGTTGAATACATCCGCATTAGCTAACATCGCCTCTATATTCGTCACACTAAAAGGTATCTGTGTCGGAACCACGGTCAACGCTGAGCATCCATTGAACGCTCCAGCAAAACTCGAAACGCCTGGAAGTCCCCAGGTAGATGTATCATTGGTTGCCACTTCGGTCAGCTTATCTGCGCCAGTCCATGAGGAAGAACTACTTCCAAACTGGGTTACGGTACCAGAACCAGAAGTGACTCGTATTACCGCGATATAGGGACCCGCGAGCGAATAGGTGTGAGTTAAGCTCGTATCGGTTACCCCATTATTTTCCCAGTCTATTTCCACAGCCAAGCCAGTTCCTGTGATGGGTAATGTGACGGTGCCTGGCGAATTATCAAATGTTAGACTGAGGGTTCGCGGTTGATTGAAAAACGCGGTATTTGGTGTGTCTCCGTATCCTGTCGTCCCGTTATAAGCGTTATACATATCGCTTGCACCTTGGAACATGTTGGAGAAAGTAGACACACTACTGGTGTTCCAGAAACGAATATCCTGGTTAAAGTCAGCAGCTGAATTGAACATGCCGCTCATATTATTCACGGATGACGTATCCCATGCGCCTATGGGTTGGTTAAAGGCTGTAGCACTTTGGAACATATTTTCCATATTGGTCACATTCGAGACATTCCACTCGTTCAACGGTTGGTTAAAGGCATCGGCACTATCGAACATAGTATTCATATCAGTCACTGAAGAGACGTCCCAATTGCCTATGGGTTGGTTAAAGGCATCAGCATTATAGAACATTTTAGGCATACTGGACACGGATGAGACGTCCCATGCCGTATATGTTGAACTATTCATTGTTACATTTTCTTTTGTGCTTATATCTTGGTCAAAGTTTGTAGCACCAAAGAACATCCAATCCATATACTCCACGGACGAGGTATTCCAGTTTCCGATATCCTGGTTGAATGCTGCAGCACTTGCGAACATATTCCACATACTCTCCACGGACGAGGTATTCCAGTTTCCGATATCCTGGTTGAATATTGCAGCTTGATAGAACATACCTCCCATAGTGGTCACATTCGAGGTGTCCCAGTTACCGATATCCTGGTTGAATACACCGCAACTGTTGAACATATCGCTCATAATCGTAACGCTAGAAGGTATCTGTGTCGGCACCACGGTCAACGCTGAGCATCCATCGAACGCTCTATGGAAACTCGAAACGCCAGGGAGTCCCCAGGTAGATGTATCATTGGTTGCCACCTCGGTCAGCTTACCTGCGCCAGTCCATGAGGAAGAACTATTTCCAAACTGGGTTACGGTACCAGTGACTGTTATTACCGCGATATAGGGACCCGGTCCCGAATATGTGTGAGATAAGCTCGAGCTACTTGTCGTATCACCCCAGTTTATGCTCACAGTGAAAGAACCTGTGATGGGTAATGTGACGTTGCCTGGCGAATTGGCAAATGTTAACGATAGTGTAGACATTATTATTATATATTATATTAACAGGTTAGTTTATCTAAATACTTGTTTAGTAAATCAATAAAATTGATTCTAAATCATGCTAGTATCTAATAGCAACTATATACAAAATATACTAACATGTATCGATTTAAACCACGTAACAATAACACTCGTTCTACAAAGGGCAAAACCAACATAATCATCAATAATGACGACGAGTCAGACGATGAGGTGGAGTCCAGTTCAGAGAGCTCAAATCGAAAAATAATAAAGGAACATAATCACATATATTTCCATGCAGAGGTAGACAGAGGTGCGATATTTGAAATGATAGCTCTTATTCGAAAAGCAGAAATTGAAAATATTGTTTTCGCTCATAATATGTGTTCCGAGCCAATTCCAATCTATCTACATATTTCCTCGTATGGAGGTTCAGTATTTGATGCACTTGCTGCGATTGATGTTATTATTGGGTGTAAGGTGCCGATTCACACAATAATTGAAGGCGCAACTGCATCAGCAGGAACGTTGATAAGTGTAGTGGGCACTAAGCGCTATATCCGCCCCAATGCATACATGTTAATTCATCAATTATCCGCAGGGTCATGGGGTAAAATGAGTGAACTAGAAGACGAGCATGAAAATAATACGTTGCTAATGAAGAAAATCTTAGATATATACAAGAAACATGCAGACATTCCGAAAAAGCAATTAAATGAAGTATTGAAACACGATTTGTGGTGGGAATCAGACAAGTGCATGAAGTATGGTTTGGTTGACGAATTATGGGAACGCACATAATAAAAATAAAATAAACAAAATAAACAGTATATTTTTTTTATTGGACAAGTAATACAATAGTTTATGTTTAATATAATTAAAGACAAGGTCTTGTAATAAGATATAATAATGGCTACGGTTGTTGAACAAGTCAATTCGGAATCGAAACAACATATTTCGCTAGTTGTATGTGGTCATGTTGATGCCGGAAAATCAACAACAACGGGTCATTTAATATTTAAACTTGGCGGAATTAGTCAACGTGAAATGGATAAATTGCAAACAGAAGCCAATTTACAAAACCGAAGCTCTTTTGCCTTTGCCTATTATATGGATAGAGATAAGGCGGAAAGAGAGAAGGGTGTAACTATAAATTGCACTACAAAAGAATTTTTCACTGAATCATATCATTATACTATTGTCGATGCACCTGGTCATAGAGATTATATAAAAAATATGATAACAGGTGCGGGTTGTTCTGATGTAGCATTGTTATTAGTACCTGCAGAAACAGGTGGTTTCGAAACAGCTATTGCAAAAGGAGATCATGCATCGGGTGAAGTGCAGGGTCAAACTAGACAACATGCAAGGTTACTAGGTCTTTTAGGTATTGAAAAATTAATTGTTGGAATTAATAAAATGGATTCATGTAATTGGTCAGAAACTCGTTATAATGAAATTAAAGAAGAAATGACCAAAATGATAACTCAGGCTGGTTTTAAGCCGAAACAAGTCCCTTTTATTCCTTTCTCGGGATTTCAAGGAGAAAATTTAATTAATCCTACAGATAAAATGCCGTGGTATAAAGGTTGGACTGCTAACTTATCGAAAACCGATGTGGTAAACGGTGTAACTTTATATGATGCTCTTGAAAAATTAGCTAGACCTCCTGTAAGATATCCCGATAAACCTCTTCGTATACCAATTAATGGTGTTTATAAAATTAAAGGGTGTGGTGACGTAATTACAGGAAGAATTGAACAAGGAACTCTTAATGCAGGAGAAACAGTTCGAATTGCTCCAAGAGGTATAGATAATCTTAAAGTATTTAGTATTGAAATGCATCATAAAACATGGCCCAATGCAAAACCAGGTGATAATGTAGGTATGAATATTAAGGGTTTTGAGAAAAATAATATGCCGAAGGTAGGTGATGTAATTTCAATCCAAAAAGAGGTTCTAGAGCCTGTAGAAAGCTTTACCTGTCAAGTAGCTGTTCAAGAACACCCAGGTCAATTAAAACCAGGGTTTAGTCCATGTGTTCATGTAAGAACGGGTAAATCAGCATGTAGAATGAATAAAATTCTATGGAAAGTTGGTAAAAAAACGGGTAATGAAAAAATAGAAAACCCAGAATTTTTAGAAAGGGGCGAGTCAGCAGAAATTGAATTTATACCACAACAACCTATCTACGTGGAGTCATTTGATTCATGCCAAGGTCTAGGAAGAATTGCTGTAATGGATTCAAATAGTTTGGTAATGATTGGTAAAATAATGAATGTTAAATATAAGCCATATAAAAAAAAATAAATAATTTGTTTACCAGATAAAAATAAACAGCATATTTGATATATAATGCTGTTTATTAAATATATAAAATATAATTGCGACATATCAGATACGAACCCAATTAATGGGTTCGTTTCGTCATTACGGCAATTGTGTAACATAGACAAGGCAATTAAGTTCGCCCAGATGACTTGCCAAAGTTTCCATTGGAAGGAATCTGTTGGCTTTTGGTCCCTGTGCGTCAGGGTTTGATACGTTTTTTTGCCCCATATTCGACCTGTTCCCGATGTCCCGGAACAGATTCAATCTGTTCCGGTCGGTTAAAATTTTTCGATGCGGAAAAATCGTTCTTGGTAGCCCGTCGCATCACGGGGGGCGTGTACGAGTTACACGCGTCAGTAATTATTGCAAGGAGTGTAGGGTCAGAGATTTCCATTATATAATATAAACGATTTATGTTTATATTAATTGAACTAATCATGTAATTAATTGAACGAAACAATTATTTTCACGTTTTCTTTCTTAATACACTTACAAGCAGATATAGATAATTCCTCTCGCTTTTTGCGCGTTTTACCATGGTCGTTAATAAGAGTAAGTTCAACAGATTCATTATTGTCTGCTGTACCATTCTTTTTCTTTGAAATACTGTTACGTTCATTCATATCCTTTTCAATTTCATTATAATTTTTCGTAATATAGTCGATAATTTCGTGTTCAATCGCCCATTTGAAAAAATTGAGTTGACCTATAGTGGTTTCCATATAATTGTCGTCGTTGTATGGAATCGTAATACGTTCCCATCTGCAAAAAGGGTCAAAGCGTCGTTTAGAGTATGCCTTTAATTTCAATTTGTAATCATTATACACTTTAAATCGTGAACTATTATTATGTTTTGTAGATAATTCATAAACAGTATAATATTTTTTCGCATAATTTGTGACGAACCAATCGACAATACGTAATGATATATTTGATTCGCCATTAATAATATTCATCATTTGATGGAGACGAGATTTATCTGTGTAAAATTCCATAAGACAATTCATCAAAAGATCGTTTTGAGTATGGGGAATTTTTGTTTGATGCATTTTCATGGACATGTTCAAGGGTATATACAACAGATTAGGTCAATAACGTTTATATTTGTTTTTGGTAAAATATGTAAGTAATATATATGTCCATAACATTCGACGAATTTGAAAAAGCAACACATTTAATTAGCCCATTTGTGAATAAAACAGACTTGGAACATTACAAAGATAATGTTTATTTGAAACGAGAATCTGAACAGATTACCGGTTCATTTAAGTGGCGAGGAGTATTGTTTTCTGTAATGAATGCATTTGAAGAATTACGAAATATTGAAATAGATGAAAAGAAACCCTATTATATGGTGACTCAGTCAACGGGAAATCACGGAATCGCAGTTATAAAATCAGTTTTTTTAATGAAAACTCATTATGAGACATTATATCCAGAACAAAGGGCGAAATGGACTATGGTATATCCATGTATATTTGGAAACCGGTTTATTAAAACATCTAAATACAATAAAATGCTGACTTATATGGTGGATTATGGAGAGAATGGATTTGGAATCTTGGACTGTGTCTCGAAAAATTACGCTGAAGCGTTGAAGAAAAGAGAAGATTTCCTTTTAAACAATGCTGGTATATATTTATCACATGGCGGAAAAGATATTATGACTGGGTATGGTTCACTTGCAAAAGAGATTATTGAACAAGTTCCTCCCGGAAAAACGGTCACAATGGTTACCGCGATAGGCGCCGGTGGACCCATCGGTATAGGTGCCTATTTTGATCATTTTCCCAATTATCGATTTATAGTATCCCAGTCTTCTGATTTCGATGCATTTATTCGGTCATTAGATACTGGAAAAATAGAATCAAATGACTGTGATAAAGAACCAGGGTTGTCTGATGGAATCGCAGTGGACACACCAGAGCAATATGCTCTTGAAACTGCATTAAAAATAGGAATAGAGGGGGTAACCGTAGAAACAAGTGAAATCGAAAAAATACATGTGGATACAGGATTAGGCGGGTCTAGTTGTATTGCACTTGCATCGCTCGATAAGATTTGCGCAACATCCGATATTATAGTGATTTTAGATTGTGAAGGGAACAAATAACTTATAGATTACAAAGTCCAGAGTCATAACTAGGTCGTTTTCGAAGTGTATGAAATGTGTTTGATGAAATAATATTTTCTACATTTTCCGTATCTACAATTTGAATTATATTTACAGGACTTCTTCGGTCATATTCACTCGAAGTCCATGTTGATAATTCTGTTGTAAGTGGTTCACTCCACGTTATTTTTTTTGATTTTTGATTATTATGTATGTATATACAAGTTTCTAATATTGAAGAAACTAAATCCATTGTAATAGTTTGTAATTATTGTATACGTCTAAAAAAGAATATACATGTAAATTCAATTTTACCTGTAACATGTAAAATTGGATAATATTATATAATTACTCGAATTTAATCATGAGAATTAGTATGATTTGATATTTCATGAAGTTGGTTAGCGATATTCCATATAGCCATTTTTGCAATTATATTATCTGGATGAAGAGTTTCTACCATCATGTTATTTACAGTCATATTAGAATAAGATTCGAGTAGCACATTATATAAAATACTTTTTGTATTTTCTACTTTACAAACATTAGTTTCGAGCTCTTCTAATCTATTCGCATTAATCTTACCTTCTTTATAATATAACATATGGTCTTTACTCATGGTTGTATCTTGTGATGGAACATTTTCTCCCAATGCAGATTTTTTAATACAAATTAAATAGGGGGATTTATTTATCGTTTTAGTAACCGCAACTATTCGTTGATTATGAACGGTATGTTTATTTATGTCTATTTGGTCAATTTTTATGTAACCTTGGTCGGTTAATACAAGTGCATCGCTTGTAAAACATATTTCACTGATTAAAGTTACATTACCATCTGTTTCACCTCCTTTACCATCAATTGCAGTGTAAGTAATTATATCTGCACCATAAAAATTTAGATTGGGCACATATTCAATCGTTTCGTCATCATTTATTGTAACAGTACCGTTTTCAGCATTAGCAGCAGAAACAGATAGTATATCTCCATTGGCGTCTGAATCATTTTTTAATACGTCTATTGTAATTGATTCACCATAATAGGTTGTTGCTGTATCATTAATTACTGCAGGGGGGATATTAATAATAACTGGTGGTGGCGTAGGGGGGGGTGCATTTACTGTAACAGTTACCGTGGATGTCGCAGTTCCTCCTTTACCATCAGTGATGATATAAGTAATTGTGTCCGAACCAGTAAAACTAGTGGTAGGTGTATAATGAAGTTGTCCATCTGATTGTATTACGATAGTTCCATTTGTAGCAGTAGCAGAAGAAATCGAAAGAGAATCTCCATCGGCATCAGTATCATTACTGGTCACATTTATTTCAACACTCGTATCTTTATTTGTGGTTATTACGTCTATATTCGCAACAGGATGTGTATTATCAACATTAACCGTTACAGTAGAATCAGAACTTCCTCCTCTACCATCAGTGATAGTATAAATAATTGTGTCTGAACCAGTATAATCAGTGTTAGGTGTATAAAGAAGGAGTCCATCTGATTGAATTACGACAGTTCCATTTGTAGCACTAGCAGAAGATACAGAAAGTAAATCGCCCTCGTAATCGGTATCATTACCGATTGCGTTAATTGAGATAGATGTATTCGTATTTGTAATGACTTCGTCAATGTTCGCAACAGGATGTGTATTTACTGTAACCGTTACGGTAGAACTTGATGTTCCTCCTCTACCATCACTGATAGTATAAATAATTGTGTCGACACCGGAATAATTAGTATTAGGGGTGTATTTAATAGTTCCATCTGATTGAATTACCGCAGTTCCATTTGTAGCACTAGCAGTAGAAACAGTAATCGAATCGCCCTCGGCATCGGTATCATTCGCAATCACATTAATTATAGTAGAAATATTTTGATTTATTAAAATTTCGTCGACATTCGCAACTGGTGGTGTATTTACTGTAACATTTACAGTAGAATTTGCTGTTCCACCTTTTCCATCACTAATGGTGTAGGAAATAATATCATTACCAATATGGTTTGTATTCGGTGTATATAAAATGTTACTATCACTTTGAATAATGGTAAATCCGTTAGTAGCACTAGCAGAAGAAACAGTGAGAGAATCGCTGTCAGCATCGGTATCATTACCGATTACGTTAATTGAGACAGATGTATTCTTATTTGTAATAACTTCGTCAATGTTCGCGACAGGATGTGTGTTTACCGTAACAGTTACTGACGAATTAGCTGTTCCACCACGACCATCTGAAATAGTATACGTAATTGTATCTGAACCAGTGTAATCTGTGAGGGGTGTATAAAGAATATTACCATCATTTTGAATAACAACAGTTCCACTGTTAGCACTAGCAGAAGATATAGCAAGAGCGTCGCTATCAATATCTGTATCATTGCTGATAGCATTGATAGATACAGATGTATTTATATTTGTAGTGATTTCATCTGAATTTGCAACAGGTAGAGCATTTACAGAGACATTCACTGTTGAATTTGAGGTTCCTCCACGTTCATCAATAATTGTATAAGTTATTGTATCTGAACCAGTGTAATCGGTAGAAGGTGTATAAAAAAGATTACCATTTGTTTGAACAGTAACAGTTCCAGTTGTAGCACTAGCAGAAGTTATAGTAATTGTATCACCATCAATGTCGGTATCATTGCTAATCGCATTTATTTCAACAGATGTATTTTTATTCGTTATTATTTCATCAGCGTTTGCAACTGGATGTGAATTTACACTAACAGTAGCAGTTGAAGTTGCATACCCACCTCGTCCGTCTGTTATAGTATAATTAATTAGATTTGTTCCTGTAAAATCAGTAGTTGGTGTGTATACAATCGTATTATCGGCTTGAACAATAACTGACCCATGTGAAGCACTTGCAGAAGATACAACAAGAGAATCGCTGTCTGCGTCGGTGTCGTTGCTTATAACATCAATATTAACAACTGTATTTTTATTTGTAATGATATTATCAACATTTGCTACAGGAACTGTATTGATGGTTACATTTACGACTGAGGTTGCTGACCCTCCGCGACCATCTTGAATTGTGTAAGAAATAATCTCTGTTCCAACATAATCTGTATTAGGTGTATATAGAATTGTACCGTCATTTTGATTAACAACTGTTCCGTTGTTTGCAGTTGCTGAATATAAAATGATTGAATCTCCA
>MDSV01126808.1_pt1 | contig 10864 bp, 11 predicted proteins | sample 810851 | NCBI WGS metagenome assembly MDSV01 (sample SAMN05326640, study PRJNA326480) | marine metagenome | isolation source: seawater | place: Atlantic Ocean: North East | collected 2012 | reverse complement strand
TTTTCTGCTGTTAGTAGTAATGTTTTAATTGCATCTTTTCTTACATTAAATTTTTTGTTAACAGTCCAGTTTTTTTTGTTTTTATCTAATGTGATTGTTTGACCACTTCTATCTGCAATAAAAATTTTTGTTATTTCAGAAGTGTTGTTAATATGAAATATATTTTCATTAGCAATTGAAGATTTTTTGTTAACTTTTAGTATAAATACTGTAATAATAATTAAAATAAAAATTAGATATTTTAAATATAACTTATTCATATTTTCTTTTTTTGATTGCTAAAAGTAGTAAGGTAAAAACTAATATTATAATTATAGGAAGTAAAATATTAAAGAATTTTATATGTCTTTTATATAGTTTAACTTTATCTTTATCTAACAATCTTAGTTCTATTTCTTTAGTTCTTAATTTTGTTAGTTCAATCTCATCACATAAATAATGTATTGAATTAATTAAAAATTTTTTATTACCTGTATATGTATAATTAAGAGATCTATCGTATCCAAGAGGGTAAATATTGCCTTTGTTTGAAACATTATTTTTTCCCAAATCTCCATCAGAAACTACAATTATTTTTGAGAATGAACTTTCATTTTTAAAATTGATAGAATTGTTCTTTGGTATAATTCTATTATTAAATAATGATTTAAATTTCCCTTCTAGTAGTAAAGCAATTGGCAATTCTCCATTTTTAAAAGTGTTGTCAGGTGGAGGAAATTTTATGCTATTAAGACTTACTTTTATAGGGGCAGGAGTTGATCTACTTTGTTTAGAACTTGTGAGTAATATTGTTTTATTAACTGAATTTTTCAGTGTATCAATTGAACTTGTAAAACGAAACTTTATATCTTCAAGTTTATTTGAAATTGGATGATTTATTTTAGAAGAAACTAATGGAAAGTATATCCATGTGTACAATGATTGTTGGGGTAAATTATTACTATATCCAGTAACTAAAGGAATTTGTACTGATCTTTTGTCTTCTATCAGATTTGAGTTTATTTTTAAACCATAATTATAAAATAGATCATCAAGATTTAAAATATTTTTTTTAGCAATAAAGCTTTTCTTATTTTGTAAGCTATCCATACTTGCTTTAATACCATCTACTAGCCATAATGCCCTTCCTCCGTGCATTATATATTGATCAATTATATATTTATCTAATATATTAAAAGGAATTGTAGGTTTAGCAATAATTATTGCTTTATATTTTTTTAAATTTTCAATTTTTTTTTGTATATCTACTTCATTTCTATTAGTATCTTGCTGAAAAACTTTAATATTAAATCTATCAATAATATAGTGGTAGCTAAGACTATTGTTGTTTTTTAGTACTGATTCTGTAAGATCATAAACTTCATTTTCACTTAATTCTCCATTTCCTTCTAAAAATGCAATTCTTTGCTTTTTCTGCTTAGTTATTCTAAATATAGCTGAGATAAATTTGAATTCTAATTCTTGTATTGAAGCAGCTAAGTTTTCTTTAGAATTTTTTTCAGGCGAATTATTTAAAAAATTAATTGCTTCTTGTTTATCTTTATAATAGATTAATGCACCAGGAAAAATAATTTTACTTGAAATCGATGTATTTGTTCTAATCTCAATGTCTGTAGGTAGTATTCCGTCTTTTACTAGTTTTTTATAAAGCTCATTAGTTTCACTTTCATTATAATTACTTACTGGGTCAATAAACTCAAAATCAATATATTTATGATTAATTAGTTTAAATGAGTTCAATAAATTGATTAATTCAGCTTGTAAATATTTAAAATCAGGTTGTAAATCTCCATCAAGATAAACTTTTATAAAGATATAATCATCTATATCATTAAGTATTGCACTTGCTTGTTTAGATATAGAATGTTTTCTGTCAACAGTTAAATCAATTTTATAATCTAATAAATTAAACAATATGTTTATTAAAATAATAAATATTAGTGTATATAGAAATGATAATTTTCTCATTAATATCTTTTATTTTTAATTATATTTCTACTATAATTCAGGAACAATAATGAGATTGATATAAAATATACAACATCTGATATTCGTAACAATCCTTTACTCATAATATCATAATGGTAGGCTATGCCAATTTTTCTAATCAAGAGGTTAGGAAAATTCGGGTAGTTAATTTTTGCAATCAGATCAAAACCTAAAAATAAAGTTAAGCATAAGATTATCGCATAAATAAATGCAACAATTTGATTATTAGTTAAACTAGAAGCAAATAAACCAAAACTTGTAAAGATAGAGCTAAGCAAAAATAATCCAATATAAGAACCCACTATACCTGCAAGATCAAGGTTTCCTATTGTTTCTCCTAAATAATAAATAGTTATAACATATAACAGAGATGGAAGTAAAGAAACTATAATTAAGGTTTGGTTGGCTAAAAATTTACCTAGAACTATTTTATAACTATTAATTGGTTTAGTTAAAAGTGTTTCTATTGTTCCTGAACTATATTCTTCTGAAAATGTTCGCATGCAGATAGCAGGTATAAATAGTATAAAGATTAAAGGGGAGATTTTAAAAAAAGTATCAATAGAAGCATAATTATTTTCAGTGATATTAAAATAACTTAACTCAGACCATAAAACCAAACCATTAACCAATTGAAAAACAATAATAATTAGTGGTCCTAAATAGCCACTTAAAAAAGAATATATCTCTTTTCTGTATAATGCTATCATTTAAATTCTATTCTTACAATATCATGTAGTTTTAAGCCAAGAAGTTTATTTGAATCTCCTTTGTTAATTGCTATCTGTAACTGATTGTTTTCACCAAAAAGTGCTAGTTTCTCTGAAACACTAACATCTTTATATTTTTGTGATATTTGTGTTATTATTTCATTTTCTCTTCCAAAAACAATACTGAAAGATCTTCCTTGATGAATTTTTTCAAACTCATTTCTATCAATATTTGTAATAACATTACCATAATTATCAATATAAACAACTGAACCTCTTATTACATCTGATTGTAATACTGCTTTTAATTCACTACGTTTAGTATTAAAGTCTCTTATAGGGGTGCCAATTATTTCCATAGTTCCTCCTCTTACTAGATGACAAGCTGCTGGCACAAAAATATTTTTTGATGAGAATGTCATACAATTACTTGTTAAAGAAATATCTAGTTTAACAATTTTTTCAGGTTGTATATCATTAAAAATTAGGCTAAATAAGCCATTGTCAGCTCCAATAAAATAGTGTCCATGTGCTTTAACTACTAAATGTTCGTTTGTATGTGATAACTCATCATCAACACTAATTATATGTACAGTTCCTGTAGGAAAGTCTTTGAAGCAATTTCGAACAATATATGCTGCTTGGAGAATATTAAATGGTTCTATATTGTTAGAGATATCAACAATTCTAACTTTTTCTATTTGAGAATAAATAGCACCTTTAATAGATGCTAAGTAGCTATCATTAGTGCCTAAATCAGTAGTTAGTGTGATTATTGTCATATCTTATTAACAACCTATTGATTGAATAGTTAAAATATTGTTATTTTGTAGTTGTAAAAATAAACAAATCTACCAACAGTATAATTTTAATGAGTGAAAAGATAATAACACTTAAAAACATTGATCTGATTAAGTTATTTGGTCCTAACAATACTAAGTTGAACAAAATTATTAGTTTATTTCCGGAAATTAAAATAGTATGCAGGGGAGAAGAATTAAGAGTTTCTGGAAATTCTAATAAGATAAAGAATTTTGAACAAAAGATATCCTCTTTTATAAGCCATATTAATCAATTTGGTAGTCTTACTTCTTCTCAGATTGAGAGATTAGTGGAAGGAGATGAAAAAAAAATACTTAAATGTAAAGATGATGTAATTTTATATGGTAGAAATGGGAAAATTATTAAAGCGAAAACATTAAATCAAAGGAAAATGCTATCTGAAATCAATAAAAATGATATGTTATTCGCAATCGGTCCTGCAGGAACTGGTAAAACATATACAGCAGTTGCAATTGCTGTTAAAGCTTTAAAAGATAAAAAGGTTAAGCGTATTATTTTTACTAGACCTGCAGTTGAAGCTGGTGAAAATATTGGTTTTTTGCCAGGTGATTTAAAAGAGAAACTTGACCCATACATGCAGCCAATCTACGATGCACTCTTTGATATGATGCCTATTGCTAAACTTAATGACTATCTTGAAAGTGGCACTATACAAATAGCTCCTTTAGCATTCATGAGAGGAAGGACTTTAGATAAAGCATTTGTAATTTTAGACGAAGGACAAAATACAACTGAACAACAGATGAAAATGTTTTTAACTAGAATGGGATTGTCTGCAAAATTTATTATTACTGGTGATATAACACAGATTGATTTGCCAAAAAAAATATGTTCTGGACTAATTCAGGCTAAAAAAAACTTAGATAAAATCAAAGATATTAGTTTTGTAAATTTAGATAGTAAGGATGTAATAAGACATAAATTAGTAAAACAAATAATTAAATTATATAGAAAAAATGACAAACACAATTAAAGAAACAAATTTTAAATTACCTGGACAAACAAATTTTTATAAAGGTAAAGTTAGAGATGTATATACAGTGAATAATGATATTTTAGTAATGGTTGCTTCAGATAGAATTTCTGCTTTTGATCATGTACTTCCAGAAGGCATTCCCTACAAAGGTCAAGTTTTAAGTCAGATTGCTGCCAAATTTTTAGACTCTACATCAGATATTGTTCCTAATTGGATGGAAGCAACTCCAGATCCAAGTGTAACTGTAGGTAAAATGTGTAATCCTTTTAAAGTTGAGATGGTTATTAGAGGTTATTTAACTGGTCACGCATGGAGGGAGTATAAATTAGGTAAAAGAGCTATTTGTGGTGTCTCTATGCCTGATGGTATGGTTGAAAATCAAAAGTTTGAAACACCAATAATTACACCAACTACAAAAGCTGATGTAGGGCATGATGAGGATATAAGTAGAGAAGAAATATTGTCACTAGGTTTAGTTTCAGAACCTGATTATATAAAATTAGAAGAATATACTAGAGCACTTTTCAAAAGAGGATCTGAGATTGCTGATAAAAAAGGACTTATTTTAGTTGACACAAAGTATGAATTTGGAACAGATAAAGATGGTGTAATAACTCTTATTGATGAAATTCATACTCCAGATTCTTCAAGATATTTTTACGCCAAAGGTTATCAGGATAAGTTAAGTAGTGGAGAATCTCCAAAACAACTTTCAAAAGAATTTGTTCGTCAGTGGTTAATAGAGAATGGATTTCAAGGTAAAAAAGGAGAGTCTATACCATTTATGAGTAATGAGTATTGTCTATCTGTATCTGAAAGATATATTGAGCTTTTTGAATATATTACAGGTGATAAGTTTGTTAAAGAGAATGTAGATGATGTAATAAACAGAGTTGAGCAGAATATATTAAACTACTTAAGTGTTTAAATCTACATTTGATTTTTGGATTAATAGTTTAAAACTTTTAGAGGATCTTTATATAACAATAGCAATTTTTAGTTTTTTAATTTTAATAATATACTATTCCTATTTCTTTTTAAAGTTGTTTCTTCATAAAGATAAAACTTCTAGTTTTGATTCTCCTATATCAATTATTATTTGTGCAAAAAATGAATTTCAAAATTTAAAAAATAACCTTCCTTTGATTTTGTCACAAAATTATTGTGAGTTTGAGGTTATTGTTGTTAATGATCATTCTAATGATGAGAGTTCCTTTTATTTAGAAGAAATGTCTCAAAAAAATAAAAATCTTGTTGTCGTTGATTTAAATGATTCTGTAGCTGATACTTTGGGGAAAAAGTTTGCTTTAACTTTAGGAATTAAAACAGCAAAATATGAATATATATTACTTACAGATGCTGATTGCATTCCTAATTCTAAAAATTGGGTAAAAATGATGTCATCAAATTTTGTAAATTCTGAAATTATTATTGGTTATGGTTCATATAGGAAAACAAAAGGATTTTTGAATAAATTTATAAGGTTTGATACTTTTCAAGTTGCACAACAATATTTATCTTTTGCTCTAGCAGGGTATCCATATATGGGTGTTGGCAGAAATCTTGCTTATAAGAAATCACTTTTCTTTGATAATAAAGGTTTTGCTAGTCATTTGCATATTCCATCTGGTGATGATGATTTGTTTATTCAAGAAATAGTATCAAAAAGTACTATTTCAATTGAAATTTCTGATAATTCTCATACTACTTCTGAGGTATTAGATAACTGGCAATCATGGATATATCAAAAAAGAAGACACCTGTCAACATCTTCAATGTATAAAACTCAGTTTAAAATACTATTAACTATATATCCTTTGGCTCAATTTATGTTCTTTATGTGTATACTAATACTTTTTATTCTTAAAATAGATTTATCAATTGCAATTTTTTTACTTGTGATTAAGTTATCTCTCTCATATATTTTAAATTACAGAATTATGAAACGATTAAATGTAAACGATTTATATTTTTTTCACCCAATTTATGAAATTTTGCATTTGATACTACAAATATTTTTTGTTTTTCTAAATATTAATGATAAGCCAAAACAATGGAATAAATGAATGAACATTTAAGTGAGCATGGTTTAAGGGATTTGTTATTAATAAATAGAGCATTAAAAAGTGGCGATCCTGGTGCTTATACTGAATTAATGGGATTTTACCGTGATCCACTATATTTTATGTTTTATGAGAAAGTAAACGAGCAGGAGTTAGCAAAGGATTTAACAATAGAATCTTTAGGTAAGGCATTTGCTAAATTAGATTTATATAAACCAAAATATGCATTTAGCACATGGCTATTCGCGCTTGCTCGTAATCATTTTATAGATTACTTAAGGAAAAATAAACGCTTAACTATATCTATTGAAGAAAATATCTTAAATGACAGTGATAACCTAAAACATTTTAATTTAGTATCTCAAGATGCAAACCCTGAGCAAATAATGGAAAAAACACAAAGGATTGCAATTTTAAGAAAGATAGTTGATCAATTAAAGCCGATATATAGAGATTTAGTTCGTCTAAGATATTTTAAAGAATTAAGTTATAATGAAATTTCTAATAAATTAAATATTCCTTTAGGCACAGTAAAAATTCAATTGTTTAGAAGTAGAGAGCAGTTGTTTAAAATTTTATCAGGAAAAGATGATATATAAATGCAAATAATACATAAATACTTCCCTAAACTTAATGATAACCAAATTCAACAATTTTTAGAATTAATGAATTTGTATAAATTTTGGAATGCTAAAATTAATGTAATTTCAAGAAAAGATATTAATGATCTTTATATGAAACATGTTTTACATTCACTATCTATTGCTAAAGTAATTCATTTTAATAAAGGAACAAAGATTTTAGATGTTGGTACAGGAGGTGGTTTTCCCGGAATACCTTTAGCAATTATATTTCCTAATGTTGAGTTTTTACTTGTTGATAGTATTGCAAAAAAAATAAAAGTTGTAGAAGACATATCGTCATCAATTAAATTAAAAAATGTGCAGATATTGAATTCAAGAGTTGAGAGAGTTAATGAGCTTTTTGATTTTATAGTATCTCGTGCAGTTACTAATATGCCAGATTTTATTGAAATGGTTAAAAATAAATTTAATGTCAAGAATAGCAATTCATTAAAAAATGGTATTCTTTATTTAAAAGGTGGTGACCTTAAAGAAGAATTAAAATTATTTGCGAATACTCAATACGAAATAGGAAATTATTTTGAAGAGGAATTTTTTAAAACTAAAAAGGTTGTTTATATTGGTTTTTAATTTATTATCTTTTTTACTTTACCTGACTCAAAAATATAAAACAAAAGACCTTTTTTATCTTTATTTACCTCTCTTCCCAAAGCATCAATTATTTTAATAATTTTTTTTTTTTTTAAATCTTCTATTTTAATGTTATTAGTTCTACTTAATTCTAATTTTAAACCTATAGGTCTATGGTCTGAGACATTGTTGTCATAATTTGACCAACTTCCCATATAGTCATCAACTCTTAAAACATTTATTGATGAATTAGGATTTTGGAAATCTACAAACAACTTACTATTAATTAGTATATGGTCTAGATGTGATGGCCAAGAAGGATATGACCAATTATTACTATTTCCTTGTGCAATTTGCATGTCAGTAAATAAGTAGTTAGTACCATCTTCAATAAATTGATTAAATACATTATTAATTATTGGATCTGTAAGGTTATCATTTAGATCGCCTAACATAATTACTTTGACATTTAAAAAGTTATTATCAATATATTCTTTTAGTAGCGTAATTGCTAGTAATCTTCTATTTTCTTCATCACTAGTGTCATTTGTGTCCAAGATTCCATCACCACAACATTTGAAATGGTTATTAATAATTATATATCTTTCATCATTATATTGTAAATCTAGTACTTGTGGCTTTCTAGGGAATATATTCCAAAATGGTTGTGCTTTATATATTTCATATATTGAATTAACTTGTATCGTATTTTTATATACATAAGCTAGCCCACCATAATATGAACTTTGAAAGTGACATTCATAACCAGATAAATTTGACACAACTTGTTTTAAAAGTGTTGTGTCATCTATTTCTTGTAATGCATAGATATCAGCGTCAATATTATTTAGTATGGTTTCTACATAGTTAGGAGTTGAATTATTCTTAGGAAACCACTCAATATTCCAACTTACTACCTCAAATGTTGAGTCTGATCCAAAAACAAGATTATTTAAATTCTGAGTAAATAAGTTTTGTGTGCTTAGTAATATGATTATTAGAATTTTTTTCATTATCGTTATTATAATTTATTTTTTTTCACAGAAGTAAATAATTTCTCCTTTTGGTAAAGCAAAGCGTTCAACTAAATCATTACTTATCGTATTAATAAAATCACTTTCAGTTACCTTAAATCCTGCTGCTGTTAATTTTTTTCCGTAATCAAGACCAAATAATCTTAGATGATCACTTTGCCAGTATAATTTTTCTCTTTGCTTGGGGTCAGTAATATTTTTGTTTTCTTCTGTGTGTGGATTATTTATATCTATTGGTACTTGAAAGATTCCCCATCCACCTGGTTTCATAACCCTATAAAATTCTGTCATTACTTGATGTGAATCTGTAACATGTTCTAAAACATGATTACAAATTACAACATCAAATGTATTTTCATCAAATGGTATATCATGAACATCCATCTTTATATCTGCCCAAGGTGATATTAAATCTCCAGTTATATAGTTCAAGTTGTACATGTTTTTAAATAATTTTATAAAACAATATTCAGGTGCAATGTGCAGAAATTTTAATTTCTCTGTGAAGAAATTAGTTCTTTGCTTTAAAAAAAGCCACATCAGACGGTGTCTTTCTAGACTTAAACTATCTGGTGCTAAAGCATTTTTACGAGATTTTAATCTACCATATGGTAATAATCTCCTATATGTTATATTATTAATGGGATCTTCAAACTTATTTCCTCTCATAAATAGTGAAAAAATCTTTAAGAAAAAATGACTTATGTATTGTAGATAGTGTCTTGGTATTAGTCGTGTTGCTAAAGAAATAATAACTTTCATTGATTAAATTTATGTTTTACAAAATTAAGAAAAAGTAAGTTTAATTTTCCTTAAATTTTTTAAATCCTATACGAAACAGTATTTTTTTTTCAAATTCCCAGAAAAATTTAAACTGACCAAAAAGGGCTCCAATAAAAACTATTAAAACTTGATATATTGGAAAAATAATAAAAATTCTAAGAGGCCAAAATATCCAGGCTGGAAGCAATTCCTGTTTAATGTTAAGAAAGCTTAATAATGGTTTAGCAACACATAAAGACAATGATCCTGTAATTGCAAAGACAAAAAAAATTATAAAAAGTTGAAAGTTAGAATTTATGTTCCATTTTTGCTTTAGTTTTCTCATTATACAAATATAATTTATTAATCTAATTTTAAGAGTTTATATGATGATAAAATCGAAAATACTGCTACAAAAAAAGCTACAAAGTAAAAACTTAAACTTAAAGAATCATTTTCAGCTAAAGAACCTAAAATTGGAGCAAAAACAGCAAATGAAACTCTAATAGTAAAACTTCTAATAGATAGTACAGTTGCTCGCTTTTCTGAATTAGTGTTGAGATTAATTAAATTTCTTAATATAGGAGTAATAATACCTCTTAAAATGTATATTAAAATGATAAAGAAAAAACCATAAATATTGATGTTTAATCCTAAAGATATAAATAAAATACTCATAACAATTGATATATTTATCAGAGATTTATTTGTTGGGTATTTTTCATAAAATTTATGTGCCCTAATCGATGCTATGCCCGCTACTATATTTAAGGCCGCCCATATCAGACCAAAATATTTTAAGGGTAGATTTACTTCTTTGAAAAAGGGTTGAGAGAACCAGGCCATTGTTAATGTAGCTACACCCATTGCGGATGAATATATGATTAGCCATCTAAGTCTTTTATTTTTTATAAATGAATAATATGTAATTTTAATCATACTTTTATATGACTTTTCTAATTTATATTTTGTGTAGATTCTTGGTTCTACTAATGTGATCCCAATTGGAATACTAAGGAAAATAATTCCGGTTTGAATATATATAGGAAGGTAGATTGAACTAACTACAAGAAAACCACATAAAATTCCTGCTATTGCTTCTGAAAAGTTACCAATTGCATAATTTTTTCCTTCTATTTTTGTATAACTATTTTTTTCTCTAGTTTCCAATAATGTATCATAAATTAAGGCACTATCAGCTCCTGAAATTAAGCTTCCTCCAATACCAAGTAATATTTCAGCAATTATAAAAGTATAGAAGCCACAATAGAAG
>MDSV01074442.1_pt1 | contig 10864 bp, 10 predicted proteins | sample 810851 | NCBI WGS metagenome assembly MDSV01 (sample SAMN05326640, study PRJNA326480) | marine metagenome | isolation source: seawater | place: Atlantic Ocean: North East | collected 2012 | reverse complement strand
TTATAAAAAGCTTCTAAATCTTAAGCCAATAGGTTCACTTGAGTTGAGATTCATCCCAATCATAAGTTCAATAATTTATAACAAACTTAAACTTAAAACTCCAAATTTTCTCACTTCAATTTTGAATAAGTTACTATTTTTTTTAATTAAAAATTTCCAATACATAACAAAATTATCTTTTTCAAAGGATGTAGTAGATAATGAAGAATATGAAATGATGATAAGTGCTTACTATAAAGATAATCTTATTCAGGGCGAAAGAAGCAAAAAATGGCTTGATTGGAGATATAGTCGCCAAAGTTCGATAAATTATTATTTAGATTACATATATTTAGGTAATGAGCTTATAGGTTATATTGCTTATCGAAGAGCAGAAAAAAAAGGTTTTAAATTATTAATGATTATGGAAATTGTAATTATTAAAAAAAATTTTTTTATTGAACTCACAATTTTATTAAAGTTAATATACTCAGCTCAAAAATTAAATTGTGATTTAATTCTTGCATTGCGAAGTATTCAAAAAAATAATCCTTTATCTAATTTTTTATTCCCTAAAATCCCCAAATTTCTATTGCCAACACCATTAGATTTCTTTGTAGTTACAACTGAGGAATCTTTATCTCAGATATTTGATATAAAGAATTGGAAAATTAATATGGCTGATTTTGATATTTTCTAAAAATTGGATCCTAGACCTAAACACAAAAGTAAATATAACTTAAAATATTTTCTCAATCTTCATATGCCTGCTTTAGAAGTATTTATGTCAAAAGCATTTATAAAGTTTATTTTATTTGGCGCATTACTAACATTTTTAAGCCAAAGTATACTATTCTTGATACTTTTTTTCTTACCTATAGGTGTAGCTAGTGCCATAACTCAGATCTTACACAATTATTTAGGATATTTAGCCTATAAATATGGTGTTTTCAAAAGGGCCGGTAAACCTATGGCTTATATTCTTTTAGTAATATTAAGTTGGGCAGTGCAATGGTTATTATTAAAAAGTATAATCAGCTTAGGATTTTCTTCTTTATTTGCAGTAATTATTGCAATACCTTTTTTAGCAATTTTCTCATTCATTACTCAAAAATTTATAATCTTTAAATGAAATCTGTTTGCATAGTAATCCCTTCTTATAAATCAAAAGGAAAGTTATATAAAGTTTTAGAAAAAATTGAAAATATCTCAAATGAACTTCAATCTGATTATAAAATAAAAACTATTGTAATAAACGATAATTGTCCCTTAGATAGTTGGAAAGAAATTAGAATAAATCCAAATACAGAAGTTATTCATAATAAAAAAAATATGGGTGTTGGAGCTTCCACACTAAATGGTTTTAAAATTGCTATTCAAAAGGGATTTGATGCTGTTATTAGGTTAGATTCGGATGGACAACATTCTCCATTATATTTAAAAAGTATTATTCCATATCTATTTTCAATTCCAGAAAATCAAACAATCTTAATTAAGGGTTCCCGTTATTTATTTCAAATAAATTCGAAAGAAATACCATGGGCAAGAAAAATAGGTTCAATAATTCTTGAGCCAATAGCCAGAGCAGCAATCTCTTGTAGAGGTCTATCAGATATAAGTAATGGATTTTTCGCAATGAATAATCTGACTTGTAGACTTTTAGTTGGAGCCAAATTTGGACCAAAATTCAAGATGAGGTATTTGTTTGAAAGTAGTTTAATGGTAAGAACCATTTTTTTTGATGTTCCAATCCATGTTTTTGCAATGAATCCAAGTTATGGAGAGAAGTGGGCAAGTTCAATGCAGAGTAAAAAAATGATAATACCACTTATATTGTTCTGGTTTAGGGCAACTATTTTTAGGATTTTTAATAATTATATTTTCAGGCTTAATTTAGGGAGCTTACTTCTAATACTGTTTTTATCAACTAGCTTAGTTTCTATTAATTTATTTTTCACAACTATCGATCCCTCTATTAAGGCAGGTATTACAGTCAGTGCTGGGAATTCAACTTTTTTTACAACTTCATCAGCAGTTGCAATATTTTCAATTTTATTATTTTTTCTTTATGACTATACATCTGGCAAAAAAGCTAAAAAATTAATTTTTCCCGAATTTCTTGAAGAATTAAAAATATGATAACGAAGCAATTTCAATTATTTATTTTCACAAGGCTATTAGTATCTTTTTTAATTTTATTTGTATATGAGATTTACAGTAAAAATGGTCTAACTTTCCCGGATTTAGAAGCTTATAGTGGTAATTTAAATGGTTACCCACCTTTTTATACTGTAGTTAATCCATTTTTTCATGCCCTAACGCGATGGCTCAATTATACAACCGATTCGTTTTTAACTCCTCATTTTATATTTTTATCTCTGATAATAAATATCTCTTTTTCTTCTATATATATTTATTTATCATCCAAGATACACTCTTATAGATCTTCTCTTTTATTTTCTGCAATAATTGGTGGCCATCCATATTTAGCTCTGCATTCCCTCAAAATTGATACTTCAGTATTTTTAATCCTTCCAATAGGATTAATTGCTACAGGTGTTTTTTTGGGAAAGTGGAGAAATTTGAGGTTGATTTCTATTTCTATTTCGTCATTATTTAGGAATGCAGCATTACCTGTAGGTTGGATCTTAGCTTTTAAAGAAATTAGAAATTTTAAATCAAAAATACAAATCTTGGCTTTAGTTTTATTATCTTATACAAGCTATTTAAATTTCAATTACGCATTCAAGTATATTGGGGGTGAATATGGATGTTACTCATTCTCTAAGATTGTTCTATGGTTTAATAATTTAGGCCTAAATATTAAGACTTCTGAAATAATATCATTTTTTATAACTCCTTTAATCCATCTTTTATTAGATCTTGGTTCACGTGAAGCAATAGCACTTTATTGTTTTCAAGTTCCCTCAAATGTTGCAGGTGTAGCATGGATTCATTCTTTTAGTACAATTTCTTTTACAATATTTCATGGATTTCTTTTATTAAAATTAGTTAAATTTGTATATAAAAACTATAAAATAGATAACAAATTTATAGAGCTAATATTACCTTTATCAATTTTATTGCCAACTTTTTATGGTGCTGCACATATGAGATATTTAATTCCTTTAATACCTATGCTTATATTATTTTTATTTAAATTTAAGTTAAATAACATTCACTAATAGTCAATTATAGAGAAAGTAAAGGAAATGTTTTTATCATTAATTATCTACAAGATTTAACCAATTTAACTTTTTGCATCTTTTATGAATCTCGTATAAGGGCTTACCTTTCAACATGTTAATTATTGTTTTTTCATGATTAAATAATGAGTTATTTAATGTGTAAATATTTACATAATTTTTAAAAATAATATTAAAAAAATAAGGAATTAAGATCAATAACCATGATTTTGTTTGAGACTTATAAACACCAAACATATATCTTAAAGATTTCCATGGACAGTGTTTAAATTTTATACTAATTTTTTTGAAAATGCCTCTAGCATAATTATTATTAGACATTACCGAAAAAAATCCAAACCTACCAAAGGCCGAATAAGTCGCATAAAAATAAACTTTATCAGATTTTCTTAATACTGCATTTTTTACAACGCAGTAAGAAATAGTATCATGATCTTGATGGCCACCTTCTATTAAAGGGGACAAAATTATATGATATTCATCAAAAATTTTATTTATCAAAAGATTTAATTCTTTATAATTAATATGTATTAAAGAATCCACAAAACGATAACCTAAGTCACAAGAAAATAATGATTGCCATTCATTTAAAAAACAAGACTTTTTTGCTTCTTGATTTCTTTTTGGATTACCTGTAAAAAAAAGTGCTGTAACATTATAATCTAAAAAAAATTCTGAACTAAAAAAAGGAAATGTAAATATTTCATCATCTGGATGTGGACAAAGTATCAAAACTTTTTTTTTACTCATAAGATTTAAGATATTAGCAATGAAAACGTAGATTAAAAATATTCCATAAATAGATTATAAATTAAAACATTTGAAAAATAAATGATTAATTAATTAATTATTTTTGAATGCTATTTTAAGTCTTAGATTGTATAGAAATTTAAAAATTCTATATGGAAATAATCTTAAAATTATTTGATAAGAGATTGCGAAAGGGAAAAAAATAAAATTATATAGTCTCATTTTAATCATAAGATAGTGAGCAATAATTATTCTCTTTAATATCCTGAATCCATATCTTCTAGAGATTAAGTTTTTATTTTTATCTGTAATTAAGCATTCAATAACTGGATCATCAGAATAAGGAATGTAATCAAAAAAATTTATTAACTTTGCGGCTAAAACCCAATCTTCTGCAGTTCTTAATAAAGGATATCCATTTAAACTTATAAAAATTTTTTTCTTTATTGCTAAACAACAATTTGGATAAGGATTCTGTAAAGGAAGTAAAAATTTACCAAGGGTCTTGTTTATTTTTCTAGAAATATAATAACCTGATCTAAGTGAATATTTTATTGCACCATAAGAAACACCATATTTTTTTAAGTCTTTTAATTGGATATTTATTCTATTTGGTAAACAAGTATCACCAGCATCAAGCATAAAAATATACTCATAGTGAGAGAAAAGAACACCTAAATTTCTTGCACAACCAGGTCCTTTATTAATTCCAACATAAACATAAGTTATTTTATTTTTAATATTTTTGGGCGGATTAATCTCCAACTCAAAAGAACTATAACCGTCAAAAACAACCACAACCTCATCTACTATGGAACCAAATGAATCCAATGAATTCAGAGATCTTGAGATATCGTTTTTAGAAGTATATTTCCAAACTGGAATAACAAAAGATATTGACATAACAAATTATTTTTTTAGTTTTAAAATCAATTTTGAGAGATTTAAAATTATATATATTATTGGGCCTAATAAGAAATATTTCCTAAATATAATTAAAAGATTCTGCAAATGAACAATAGTCTTGCGATTACTACTAAGACCATCCTGATCATCGAAAATGATTACACATCCTTCAACTTCAGGAATAAATTTATCTTGATTTAAGATAATAATAGAATTTTTGATTAAAGATATAAAATTTAAATAATATTGGTAATCTGCACTTAGAGAATATTGTTGATTATATTTGAGATAATTCTTTCTAAATATTAAAGCATTATGGCAATAAGGCATTCCCATAAATATTGGTCTAAATTTATTTATTAAGGTTCCTTTTTTAGAAGATAATGAATAAGGGATATTAAAAATATTAATTCGTCTATCTAAATTAATATTGGAATAAACATTTAAAATATCACCCGCTCCCAATATAAGATAAGGTTCTGATTCATCTAGATAATCTAAACCTTGGTTTATAGATGAATAAATACCTTTTTTCTTAGAAACTATTAAAAGGTATTTATAGTTTATTGTTGCTTTAATATTTGATTCGAAATAATTTTTTGTAAGCAGATATGAGCTACTGTCGCATACTATTATATGTTTTATTAATATAAATTTCTGGGCTAAGAGATTCTCAACACTTTTTATCAACTCAACCAAAGAGTTATTTTTAAAAGGGGTGATAATATTTAGAAGTGTATTACTCATTCATAAATTTATAAACTTAAAGTGTATTTTTAATCTGTAATAGCTCTAAATAAACCATATGCTGAGAATAAACCTTGAAATGGGCTTGTAATTTCAGTAACTACTTCAGATACAACATTGAATCCGCTTTTCCCTATAAAAATCAAATCTCCATCTTTAAGATAAGGATTATTATATGAACCACTTTTAGCATTTCTATTGAACCTAAATTTTCGTCTATCTATTTTTCCATCATTGGTATAACGAACAAATCTTACTGGTCCCTTCAACGTCTTTGGGCCCCCTGCGGAGTCAACAGCATCAATTAAAACACTGATTTTACTCGCTTTGATAATACCTGGATTTTCAACCTTACCTCCAACAAAAATATTAATAAATCTTGGATTTATATTTGACTTAATGGCTTTACTAACTTGACTAAGAACTTGTTTATCAGTTTTTGGAACAAAAATAGTATCGCCATCAAAAATCCTAATATTGTGACTAAAATTATTTTCGTAAAGAGTTGCTAACAAATTAATATTAGCCTGGACCTTGCTTCCGCCATTAGATATAGAATTTTTTCTAATAATTTTGATATTTTCTAAATCAGAATTTATAGTTACTCCACCGCTCGCTCTTAAGAAGTCAATAATAGTAGGGAAATAATAATTATCTACTAAAGATTTTCCAGCTTCAAAGCCTTGATTGTTAAGTGAAAAAGTAGGAGTTCTTGGATCTTGGGGGACTACTTTAATAGTATTATCAATTTCTCTAGATAAAAAACTAGAATTTGAATTAATTTTTGCAGGATAAGTTTTTAAAGAACCTGGCAAAATATGTAGTCCAGGATTATTAACCTCTCCATCAACATAAACTTTTAAAACTCTATACTGAAGAATTTCGATTTTTATATCAGGATTTTTGACATAAGCACTATATTCTTTATTTAATAAATTAATTAATTCATCTTTCGTAAGTCCCTCAACATAGATTTCATTAAGTCTTTTTAGATTTAATAGACCATTTGCATTTATTGAAAAAATACCATTTAATTCTTTACTTTTCTCATTAACTTCTAAAAAAATCTTATCTCCTGGTCCAAAGATATAAAATGACTCTTTTCTTTGCTTTCTTAAATATTCCCCAGTTAAAGATTCAATATTATTTTCAGAATATAAAGAGTTGGTTTTAATAATTCCAAAAAATAAAAAATTTTGAATAAGTATTATTTTTAATATTAACTTTAAATAATTTTTGAAAGTCATAATTTAAATCATAAATATAAATTTATATTTAATTAATTTCATTTTAATCTAAGATCTATTTCAAGACTAAAATCCCAACTATTGAAATTTTATTTGAAATAATTTTTTTGATAAGCCTAAGTAATTTAATTTTTTTTGTAACACCTAATTCAATAATAATAATTTGTGATTGATATTTAGCTGTTCCAATAAAATCAGTAGAGAAAGCCATCTTATCTAAATTCATATATTTTTTAAAGCTTGCCTTAATAAGATCAACAACCTCTTCTTGAATTTGACCTTCAAAAATAAATCCAACATTAGAAAGAGAAGAAATTTGATCAATTGAAGCTATACAACTTATTTTTGTTTCAATATCAAGTTTATCTTGTTTGTTAAAGACATCTAATACAGGAAAATTAAATATATTTTCTAATTCTTCCTCTTCATAAAATACATCCTCTTTTTTATTTTTATAAAAGGATAATAAAACACCTAAAACAAAACCAAAAAATAACCCTGAAAGTACATAATTTCTTCTTCTTGGTGAAACTGGCGAGGGTAATAATGTCGGATTTGTAATTAAATCCCATGGATATTCTTCCTTAGACAATTCTAATGACAATAACCTTGATTGATCTTCTAATAATTGTAATGTGACCATATCTCGCATCGCTTGATTAGATAATTCAGAAAATTTAATCAATATATTTTTAGGACGTTGTAAAGCTTTAATATCTGACTCCGTTATTAAAATTTCCGATTCAAGAAATCCAATTATATCTTTTTTTAATTTTCCTTTAAGTTCATTTCTTTCTTCTAGCGTTTCTTTTATTAAAATATCATTGTCTTTATATACAAGTCTTAATTCTGCTAGCCTATCATCCAAAAAATCCAATCTTTCAGAAATAAATGGGTTAATTTGATATATTCTATTTTCTGAATTTCTAGTTAAGAAAAATAACTTATCTGATTCTTTATCAATTAATTCAATTCTTTTCAGCTGTTCATTTAGCTTTCTGAGTAGATTTGTTTTTTTAACTCTTTCATTTTCTGATGAAAATAATGAATTACCTTCTTGTTGTATGTCGAAAAACAAGTCATTTTCAATTCCAAATTGTTGGGCCGCTTGATAAGAAGAAACTGATATTTTTTTGAATAAGTCTATCTGACTTTTATTAAAATTAAGCTCTTCTTTGATCTGTTTGGATTTTTTCTCAGTATTAAATAAAACGTATTTCTGAGATATTTTATTCAACACAGGAATAATTAAACTTTTATCATTGTCTTTATAAGAAAGATTTAATACTGAGGTATTATCTTTTAATTCAACTTTTAAATTTGTTTTCCAATCCCTAAAGGACATAGCATCGTATGAAATGTCTTCTTTTTTTTTCTCATCTTTTACAAAATTAAAAATATTTATTAAAACAGATGGACTTGTTAGAATTTCTACTTGTGTTTCTAAACTACTTCTTGCTACTTCACTTCCAGAAATCAAACCCTTTAATTCATTAATATTGTTACTTAAGCCTTGTTTTTCTATCACATCTTGTAAAACTATTTGAAATTCCCCCATCCATAATTTCGGAATAAAAAGAGGTGTTAAAAAACTTAAAACAACTCCCAAAGTTGAGAATTGAAATAAACTATTTTTATTTCTTATGAAAAATTTGTAAATATTTTTTAAATCAATCTCTTTTTCATCTTTTAAAACTTTATCTAAATTCATACTGTAATTTTTTAAATTTAATATTAGCTTAAGGTATTAATTATTACAACAAGGAGTCCCTCAAAAAGAAGGTCTGATAAAGTTAGTCATAATAAACTGTAAGTAAATTATCAAGTTAAATTTTTCTCCAAACTGCTAATAATTTCCCCTGTATAACAACATCCTCTAAATTTAATTCAATTGGTTCATAAGATGTATTAGCTGCTTCTAAAATTATCTTATTAGCTCTCTTAAAAAAATATTTCAAGGTAGTTCCTAATCCAGGGACAAGTGCACTAACTATATCTCCATTCTTAATTGAAAATTGTTCTTTGACTGGCTCCATTAGAACCATATCTCCATCAGCAATACAAGCATCTATCATTGAGTCTCCATTAACGGTAAGTGCAAAAATATTTTTTCTTTGAAAAACATCAGAAAAATCTATCTTTTCATTAGTATCTGAATATGTTTCGATTAATCCGCCTGCGGCAATAGATCCCATAACAGGTATTCCTTCTAGAATTTCATCAAATACTTTAATAGTTCTAGCTCTACCTTCTTGCCATGAAATATATCCCTTCTCTTGTAAGTGCTTTAATCTACTTTGGATTGGGGCTGGAGACTTTAACCCCATAGCATGCATCATTTGCCTTATTGAGGGACTATGTTGACAATCCCTCATATAATTTTTTATCCACTCATAAAGTTGATTTTGGGCTTCAGTAAGATTTTCTTGGGACTTATTCAACACAGAAAAATATCGACTAATACATTTGTACCCTTTATTCTCTTCTTTTGCAAGTGTTATTAGTCAAGAAGACAAGCTAAAAGAGCTTGTTGAGCATGTAATCTATTTTCTGCTTGTTGAAATATTCGACTATTTTCGCACTCCATCACTTCATCTGTTATTTCTTTACCTCTATAAGCTGGAAGGCAATGAAGAATAATAGCTTTTTTATTCGCTTTATTTAGTAAATCATAATCTAGACTAAAATCACTGAAGCTTTTATCTTTTATCTCTTTATTTTTTTCTTCTCCCATTGAAGACCAAACATCTGTGTAAAGGACATCTGAACCTTGTACTGCAAGAGAAGGATCATTAGTAACTATTATTTTACTTTCATTATTACTTAATTCCTTAGCCTTTTTAATAATTAATGGATTTGGTTCATATCCTTTTGGGCTTGCAATTCTAACCTCAACACCTAACATTGCTCCTGACAAAATAAGCGAATTAGCAACATTATTCCCGTCTCCAATAAATGTAAGGACAACATCTTCTAGGTTTGTAAACTCTTCTTTAATTGTCAAATAATCAGCTAATGCTTGGCAAGGATGCTCCAAATCTGTTAGAGCGTTTATAACAGGTTTTGTTGACCATTTGGCATATTCTTCTAAATCTTCTTGATTAAAAGTTCTAATAGCAATAACATCACAATAACCACTTAAAACTCTAGCAGTATCCTTAATTAATTCTCCCCTACCAATTTGAGAGGTTGTGGGATTCAAATCAATTGTTGTCCCGCTAAGCCGCGACATAGCAACTTGAAAACTAACTCTTGTACGAGTAGAAGACTTATCAAAAATTAAACCTAACACTTTGTTTTCAAATTTGATATTTAGTTCTTTATTTTTAAATTTTTTTGCGAGATCTAAAATATGAACAATTTCTTCAGTGGAAATATCTAAGCTTGATAAAAAATTTTTATTAGCAAGCTTGTTTGGTTTTAGCATTAATATTTCTAGTTAGATCTAAATTCTACTATGCAGGCATTTTACTTTCTGCTAAGAGAGTTTTGAGATCCTCCCCTTCTATTACTTCCTCTTGAAGAATTTTTTGAGAAATTGACTCAAGAAGAGGTAAATTATTTCTCAAAATATTAAGTGCAGTTTCATGGGCATCATCAACTAAATCTCTAACCTCTTTATCTATTGCTTGTGCAGTAGCATCACTAACAGATCTTCTAGGATTATTTCCATTACCTAAAAACTGACCTCCTCCTTGTTTGTCGTAGGCAAGAGGGCCAAGAATATCACTCATTCCAAATGTACCTACCATTTGTTCTGCTATGTCAGTTGCTCTTTGAAGATCATTAGACGCACCCGTAGTTATTTTGCCAAAGACGACTTCTTCTGCAGAACGTCCACCCAAAAGTGTGGCTATTTGACCTTTTAATTCATCCTTAGAATTGAGAAATCTCTCTTCAGTAGGGAGTTGAAGAGTATATCCTAATGCACTCATACCTCTTGGAACAATTGAGATTTTTGCCACTTTCGATCCTCCAGGCATCAAATGACCCACAATTGCATGTCCAACTTCGTGATAAGCAACAACT
>MDSV01068124.1_pt1 | contig 10865 bp, 14 predicted proteins | sample 810851 | NCBI WGS metagenome assembly MDSV01 (sample SAMN05326640, study PRJNA326480) | marine metagenome | isolation source: seawater | place: Atlantic Ocean: North East | collected 2012 | reverse complement strand
TAAAGTTGCTGCTGATATATGTGTTTTCACAAATGATAATGTTAAAATTGAAAAAATATAATGGATAAATCAAACGTAACAAAACTACATCCAAAAGATAAAAATCAAACTAAAGAAGCTTCTTTAGTAAGCTCTTTGTCTCCAAGAGAAATTGTTTCAGAATTAGATAGGTTTGTTGTTGGACAGAATAAAGCTAAAAGAGCTGTAGCTGTTGCCTTAAGAAACAGATGGAGAAGACAAGCTCTTAAAGGTGAAATGAAAAATGAAGTTTTACCAAAAAATATTTTAATGATTGGTCCAACGGGTGTTGGGAAAACTGAAATTTCTAGAAGATTATCCAAACTTGCAGAAGCACCTTTCGTAAAAGTAGAAGCAACTAGATTTACAGAAGTTGGGTATGTTGGAAGAGATGTGGAACAGATCGTAAGAGATTTAATTGAGATTGCAATCTCAATGGAAAAAATTAAAAAAAGAAAAGAAGTTTATACGCAAGCGCAAAAAGCAGCTGAGGAAAAAGTTTTGGATGCCTTGGTTGGAAAAAAAGCTAGCCTTGCAACAAGAGAAAGTTTTAGAAAAAGACTAAGAAATGGTGATTTAGATGACAACGAAATTGAAATTGCTGTAAGTGATACTGGGTCTAGCGGAGCCTCTTTTGAAATACCTGGAATGCCTGGAGCAAATGTTGGGATGATAAATATCGGTGAAATGATCGGTAAGTCGATGGGTAACAAAGAAAAGAAAAAGAAAATGTCTGTAAAAGAGTCTCATGATATTTTAATTAATGATGAGTCAGATAAATTAATTGAAGAAGATAAAATTATTAAAGTGGCAAAACTTTCTACAGAAAATAATGGAATAGTTTTTTTAGATGAAATTGACAAAATTTCTGCAAGAACTGATAGAGTTGGCGGAGATGTTTCAAGAGAAGGTGTTCAAAGAGATTTATTGCCTTTGATTGAAGGAACAACCGTAAACACAAAACATGGTCCAATAAAAACAGACCATATTTTGTTTATTGCATCAGGTGCTTTCCAGCTTGCAAAACCATCTGATTTACTTCCAGAATTACAAGGAAGGCTACCAATCAGAGTTGAGTTAGAAGCACTAACTAGCGACGATTTTAAAAGAATTTTAAGAGAACCAGATTTCAGTTTAATTAAACAATATATGGCCCTCTTGAAAACAGAAAATGTTGATTTAGAATTTTCTGATGATGGTATAGATGCTATTGCAAATATAGCGTCTGAGGTAAATGCTACAGTTGAAAATATTGGTGCAAGAAGACTACATACAATTATTGAAAAAATATTGGATGAAATAAGTTTTACAGCAACTGATCGTGCTGGTGAAAAAATTATTATTAACAAAGAATATATTACTAAAAACCTGGACAATTTAGTGAAAGATACAGATCTTTCTAAATTTATTCTTTAAAATCATAAATACCCAAGCTCAATCATTTCTTTTTTAAAATTTTTTTCAATTTTATTTTTATTTTTTTTATCTAAAAGTTTTCTCCAGTCATTTTTTGGACCAAGATTAAAAAAATTTTTTCTTATACCGGTCTTATTATCAATCATAGCTTCATAAAATGTTTCGTTATTCTCTTTTTTTTTCATACTCTCGAACTCAGTAGTTCTAATTGCTTTATTTAATTTAATCATATTGAGTTTTGATTTTAAACCTAAAGAGTGTAAATATTTAAAAATTTTTAACAAAACGGTCTTTTTCCTATTAATTAAATCCTCATATTTAATTAATAAATATTTGTTTTGTTTTTGAAGATTTTTCCAAGAGTTATAATTAAAACTCCATGAACCTAAAAAAACTCTGCAATTTTTAACAGTTTTGTCCATAAATCTATTTTTATCAATCATTACTTCTGTTGCTTGATCAATACTCAAATTATAATGATGAGCTAAAGAAGTAACAACATTTCTGGGGTCGCGTACAATATAAACTGCACCCAATGTATTTAACAAATCTGTGAAATTATATTCGTACATTTTGCTTAAAGAACTATGAGTTTTAAAAAATTTAACATTTCCCCTATCTTTATTAATAAAATTTTGTGCATTAATAAAATTTTTAAATACTTCTTTTTCATTATCAACATCAACACCAATAGACATCAAATGACTAGACTGTGGAAACTGAGATATTTTTTCTAAATTTTTAAATGTAAAAATTCCTTCTTTTGAATAAAAATATGATGATAATATTGATCTTAAAAGAGTATTTCCACTTTTTGGATAAGACACAAGCCAAATAATCATGTTTTTTTATTTTTTTTTAAATATATATAAAACGCACCACTACCACCATCCTCAATTTTTGCATCCCGAATATCATAAATCATTTGCATTAACTTTTTGCTATTTGAAATGAACTCTGGAACAGAATATTTTAAAATACTAAGATCTTTAGAAACATAAGGGTTTTTTTCATTATCTGAATGAATGCCTTTTCCCGTCACAACAATTAATTTATTAACTCTATCTAAAAAAGATTTTGTTATAAAATCTTCTACAGCTTTATTAGCTTGTTCTAAGGTATACCCGTGCAAATCAATTGATCTAGTTGAATAGGTTAAATTTTTTTTTTTTTTTGAATCTTTGTCTATTAACTTATCTTTACTATTGAGAAAATTTTCCCAGTCTAATTTATCTTTATCTGAAATTTTGTCGTTCAATTATGTTAAAATATTAACTAACTGCCAATTTGGATTTTGAGAAGTAGTATCTCTTGAAAAAACCCAGGTATCATAAATCTTTTTAATTTTTTCTGGATCACCAGAAACAATATTTTTATCTTTATCTCTAATACAAGTTATTACTTCTCCAATAAAATTTACTGTAACATTTAACATGTTGCCAAGTTTTTTGTGCTCTTTAATTTCAGCCTTATTAACACCAATAAATGTAATTTCTGCATAATGACCTCTGCCACTTCTTTCTTTAAGTGCTTCACTGAACTGATTATAGATATCATTATTTAGCAAAGGTTTGCTTGTTGTAATTTTATTATCATTATCACTAAAATCTGTAATAATAGTTTCATAAGCTAATTTAGCACCTTTTATAAAGTCTTTTTTGGCATCATCATCAAATCTATCAGTAGCTTTTTTTGTATGCTCGACTTTTATATTTTTTAATACTTCTTTAAATTCACCTGGTGCTTTACCCTCGAAACCAGATCTTTTTCCCAGGATCCCTCTCAATCGTAAAAAAATAAAGCCAGCAATCATTGCTAGTAAAATTATATCTATATATTCGAAACTATAATTCATTAGTAAATAGTAATTACTATGTTGATTAATTTCAACCGACAATTTAGATTAAGGACAAATGAACCCAATATTTTTAACTATTATTCTTATCCCCGTAATCGAAATATACCTTTTAATCAAAATAGGATCTCAAATAGGGGCGATAACGACTATTTTATTGATTTTTACAACCGCTATTGTGGGCATTTATTACGCAAAATATGAAGGTTTAAATACGCTCAAGGCTGGATTTAATCAATTAAGACAAAACGAAACTCCAACTTTTGAAATGTTGTCAGGCGCAGCTATTGCTTTTGCTGCTTTATTATTAATAATTCCAGGTTTTGCTACTGACTTATTGGGTTTTTTTTTAATCTTTCCTTTAAGTAGAAGATTAATAATTAATACTTTGTTTAAAAAATTTAATCATGTAAACACCAAAAAAAATGATTTTATTGATGGCGAATACGAAGATGTAGATGACAACGATGACAGAAAAATTTAAAATTTTAGGTAAATACATTAAAGACATGTCAAGCGAAACAAAAGACGCTGAAACATTTATTTTTGTTAAAGATAATATTTTAAAGTATCAAATGAATATTAATATCAACTCTAAACCCTTAAAAAATAAGATGGTAGAGATAAATACTATCTTAAAATTTGAAGACAAAGAAGAATCAAAATATAAGTCATACTTTGAAATGACTTATTCCACTATAATAAAAGTAGATGATGATGTTAAAGAAAAAAAAGAATTAGAAAGAATTATTTTATGTGATGTACAAACTAAAATTTATCCTGAACTTGAAAAATCTTTTTTAAATATGTTGCATAATTCTGGTTATGTTAGTGTAAAATTCGAAAAAAAAATAGATTTTGAAAATCTATACTTACAACAATTCAATTAATAATAATTTTTTTTTAAAAAATTTTTTAAATACTTTTCGTGTTTTGAAATTTCTTCTTTAGATGGTTGTACTACTTTTTTAAAGTAAGATACGGTTCCTCTGGTTTTGTCCATTACATTTTTTTCATCATTTCTAAAATCAAGCGTTGGTTCTTTTTGATCAATTAGATTTATATAGACCTTGGCTAAAAGATCGCAATCAATTAATGCTGTATGCTTTTCTCTTTTAGAATTATCGATTCTAAATCTTTTACAAAGTGCATCTAGACTAGACGCAGAGCCTGGAAATTTTGATCTTGCTAGTTCCAAAGTGTCAATTATTTTATTTTCTATTTTTTTTCTTCCGTCTAAAAAAAGTTCGTTATTTAAATGGGCTAGATCAAACTCTGCATTATGAATAATTAAATTTTTACCTTCTATAAATTTTAAAAATTCTTCTACAATTTCCTTGAATTTCTTTTGAGAAGACAAAAATGTATCGGAATAACCATGTACTTCAAAAGCTTTTTCTGAAACTTTTCTTTCTGGATTTAAATATGCATGAAATTTATTTATTGGGATCAGATTATCAAGTTCAATACATCCAATTTCAACTATTCTATGACCTTCTTTAATTGAAATGCCTGTCGTCTCGGTGTCTAAAACTATTTCGTTCATTTATGATATTTTAAGTAGAATATCTTTTATACCTTTTTTAACAGATTTTTTAGTAAAATCATTTTTAATTATAAAGTCTGATTTTCTTTTTTTATAACTTGTGGTGTATTGAATTTTTTTAAACTTATTAAAAAGTTTATGATTAAAATTTAACCTTTTTTTAATTCTTTTTTCAATATCTGATTTTTTTGATTCTATAAAAACTAGTATATCTGTTTTGTTATTAATTTTATTTTCCAATAATAAGGGAATATCCAATATAACAAATTTTTTATTTTTATTTTTTTTGATAAACAATTTCATTTTTTTTCTAATCTCTTGATGGACAATTTTAACTATTTTTTTAAGATTGGTTTCATTAGCTAATATTGCTTTTGTAATTTCAAGCTTATCTATTGGAAAAGAAAATATATAATTAGGTAACTTTTTTTTTAATTTTTTAAAAATAATTTTATTTTTTTTATAGAGCTTAGATACTTCAAAATCTGCATTAAACACGGGATGACCAAAACTATTTGCCACATAGCTTTTACCCGACCCTATATCTCCCAATATTCCAATTCTAATCATTTTGTAAAAGTTTAAGCATATCTTCGTTAATGTCTGGTTCTAAACCATGCCACAATTTAAATGCTTCTGAGGCCTGATAAATAAACATCCATTTTCCATTTTCTACCTTGTTTCCCAATCTTCTTCCTTCTTTTAAAAAACTAGTTTCGTCTGGATTATAAATTACATCATAAAAGAATTTATCATTTCCAACATTTGAAAAATCTAAATTTATTGTTTCTTTGTTTAAACCCAAACTTGTTGCATTTATTATTACATCAAAATCTTCTATATATCCCCAGTCTACAATTTTTAAGTTATTAAATTGGATTTTTAAACTTTCAGCTTTTTGTCTTGTTCTGTTGCTGACTATGATTTGAGATGCTTTCATTTTATTTAAAGCAAAAATTATTGAGGGAACCACTCCACCAGCCCCTAAAATAAAAATTTTTTTGTTTTTTATATCAAAATTTAACCTTCTAATTGCTCTAGTGAAACCAGCTATATCAGTGTTATGTCCTATTAGACTATTATTTTCTAAAACTATTGTATTTACAGATTGAGTTTTTTCTGCCTCAACACTTAATTTATCTAAATAAGGAATTACCTGTCTTTTAAATGGCACGGTCACATTTGCACCTGATACCTCTTGATGTTTAAGGTTCTTAATAAAATTTTCGATTTCACTTTTTTCAAGTTTTTTTTTATCATAAGAAGCGTTGATATGATTAGTTTTTATCCAAAAATTATGTAATTTTGGTGATAAAGAATGGCTTATAGGATTTCCAATTACTAAATAATTTTTCATTTTATCTCATTTAAATATTCTTTAATTTTTTTTATTGGGAGTCCCATTATTGTATCTTCATCACCTTTTATATTCACAAACAAATTTCTACCTTCACCTTCTATTTGATAAACGTTATATGCGTAAAGAGCCTCGTCAGATATTTTAGATAAGTAATTTTTTAATTCATTATCAGAAAAATTTTTCATCGTTAGTTCGGCTTTATCAGTATAATTCCAAATCATTGATCCATTTTTTGAAATACAAACAGAACTAATTAAAAAATGTGATTTACCATTAAGTTTTTTTAAAATTGTCATTGCCTCTTCTCTATTTTTGGGTTTAGATATTAATTCACCATCTAAATCTACGACGCTATCAGCGCCTAACACTATTTGATCAATATTTTTTGCACTAACTTTGTTTGCTTTTAATTCTGCTAAATTTTTTGAGATAATCTCGGGTGTTGCTTTCACTTCAATTAAGTTTAATTTTACAAGATCTTCATCAACATTTGATGCCTCTACAATACTTTCAATATTATTTTTATCTAAAATATTTTTTCTAATTTTGCTCTTGGAGGCAAGAATAATACTATTTAACATTATTTAAATATATCTCGTGAATTTTAATTATAGAAGCCGCAGTTTCTTCCACAGATTTCCTTGTTACGTCTATAAGTGGCCATTTATATTTTTGAAAAGTTCGTTTAGCTTCCAAAACCTCTTTTTGAATATTCTCTAAATCAGTATATTTTATATTTTCTGTTTCTCTTAATGAGCTCATTCTATTTTTTCTTAAATCAACCAGTCTTTCTGGCTCAGTACTCAAACCTACTACACAAGTAATTTGGGGATTTTGCTTAAGCTTTTCTGGTAGGGAATTTTCATTAACCAAAGGAATATTTGAAGTTTTAAAACCTTTATTGGCAAGATAAATTGCGGTTGGAGTTTTGCTTGTTCTGCTAACACCCACAAGAATTATGTCTGATTTTTCAACCTCATTTATTAAGTTTCCATCATCATGGTTCATGGTAAATTGGATTGCTTCAATTCTGTCGTAATATTCTTCATTCAATATATGTTGTCCACTTGGTTCGTGCGTTGCCTTTTGATTAAGAATTTTAGAAAAATTTAAGATCAAGTTACCCAAAACACCAAAACATGGTATTTTCTTGTCTTCACTTATGTTTGCTAAATATTTAGCCAAGTTATTGTCGACAATAGTATATAAAATTATTGAGCTCGTGTTCTTCTCTGCGTCTTCCAAAATTTTCAAAATCTGATTTTCTGTTCTAGTAAAAGAATAAGAATGAACCTTATATTCTATATTCAAAAACTGTGCTTTAAGTGCTAAAAATATTCTATCTAAAGTTTCACCCGTTGAATCTGATATTAAATATATTTGATAAGTATTAATCATGTATATGTTGTTAATAAATTTGTATTATTTTAATAAAATTAAATAATTTAATATTAGTTAAATTATGCTTGTAAAACCTTGTTTTTATTAACAATAATAATAAATAGAATAAACAATCCACAAAATTAATAAAAGATAAAAAAAGCTTCATTTTTAACAATTTTAATCAATTACAATGTTACTAAAATGTTAATAAAATGTTTATAAAAAATAATCACCTTTATTCACAAGATATATTACAACTACTATTAATTAATATAAGTTATTTATGACTCCTATAGACAAAGTATTAATAAACAAAGATACGAATATAAATCCTATATGGATTATGAGGCAAGCAGGTAGATATTTACCAGAATTTAGAAAAATTAGAAAAGAAAACCCTAATTTTATTAATCTTTGTTTAAATGAAAATTTATCATCAGAAATAACCTTACAACCCTTGCAAAGATTCGATTTAGATGCTGCAATTATATTTTCAGATATTTTAATGTTGCCTTATGGGTTGGGTCAAAATGTAGAATTTGAAAAAAATTTTGGCCCCAAGTTAGAAGAATTAAAACTAAATGAAATATCGAAAGTCGATGAAATCGACTTTATTGAAAAGATATATCCTATTTATAAAATTATAAAAAAAGTAAGTTTAGATCTTAATTTAAATAATAAAAATACTATAGGTTTTATAGGGGCTCCTTGGACATTATTGGTTTATATGATTAATCAGAAATCTCCAAAAAAAAAATTAAAAGAAGATTTTTTTAAGGATGAATTTTTAATTAATAGAGTTTTATTAATAATTGAGAAATTTTTAAAAATTCATATCAAAAATCAAATAGACAGCGGCGCAAATATTATCCAAATTTTTGATAGTTGGGCAGGTCTTTTGGATGAAAAAGATTTACCAAATTATATTTATACTCCAACACTAAACCTGGTTAACTATGTTAAATCTTTAAATGTACCAGTCATATGCTTTCCAAGAGAAATAAAAAACTATCAGGAATTTTGCGAAATTGTTAAACCAGACGCTGTTAGTATCGACTACAATGTAGACCCAAAACAAATTGTTAGAACTATTAAAATTCCTGTTCAAGGTGGTTTAGATCCAAAAATTTTACTAACAGATAAAGAAACATTAAAAAAAGAAGCTTCAAAATATCTCGATATTTTTAAAGATCATCCATATATATTTAACTTAGGACATGGCGTGCTTCCAGAAACAGATCCTAATATGGTTGATTATTTGGTTCAAATAATAAAAGAATATAAATGAAAAAGGCAGTAATTTTATTTAATTTAGGTGGTCCAGATAAATTAGAAAATGTTAAGCCCTTCTTGTTTAATTTGTTTAATGATCCTGCAATTTTAAACCTGCCTGGTTTGCTTAGATATCCATTAGCAAAGTTAATTTCAAACAGAAGGGCACCTATAGCAAAAAAAATCTATGAAGAATTAGGAGGATCTTCTCCTATCTTGAGGCTAACCGAAGAACAAAGTTTTGCGCTAGAAACCAAGTTAAATAATGATGATAGCATATCAGAGTACAAGTGTTTTATAGTTATGAGGTGTTGGCATCCTAGAGCAGAAAATGTTGTTAAAAATGTAATTGATTACAATCCAGACGAAGTAATTTTGGTTCCACTGTATCCGCAATATTCTGCTGCAACTTCTGGCTCATCAATTAAAGAATGGAATGATATTTGTGAAAAAAATAGTTTTAAAGTAAAAACAAGTACAATTTGTTGCTATCCAACTGATGAAAATTTTATTCAAGCACACAAAGAAGAAATATTAAAAAAAATAAATAATTTAGAAAATTTTAAATTAATTTTTTCCGCACATGGATTGCCTGAAAAAAATATTAAAAAAGGTGATCCGTATCAATGGCAGGTAGAGCAATCAGTTGATAAAATTGTTAAGTTGTTAAATATAAAAAATTTAGATTGGATATTAAGCTATCAAAGTCGTGTTGGACCTTTGAAATGGATTGGTCCATCCACAGAAGATATAATTTTAGAAAATTCAAAATTGGGAAAACATATTGTTTTAGTCCCTATCGCATTTGTATCAGAGCATTCAGAAACTTTGGTGGAGCTAGATATAGAGTATAAAGAACTAGCAGATAAAAATGGCTGTAAAAATTATTTAAGGGTTCCGGCGCTTGGAACAAATCAAAATTATATAAAAGCAATTTCTAATTTAATAATTAATAAACAAAATTATAATTTCAATGGAATGTTATTTCCTCCAAAGATACAATGCCCAAATCAATTTAAGAAATGTCCATGTTTAAGTTATGAATAGTTATTTATTATTTAAAAGCCTACATTTGATTGCAGTTGTCTCTTGGATGGCAGGTCTTTTGTATCTTCCAAGAATTTTTGTTTATCATGTGGAGTATAAAGAAAAAAAAGAAGCAACAAGTATATTTGAAGTGATGGAAAAAAGATTGTTTTTTTATATCATGCGGCCAGCAATGATAATTACTTGGGTTTTTGGGTTAATATTAATTTATCTTAATGGGATAGAAATTTTTTCTCAATTATGGATGCAAATTAAGATTGTATTAGTTATTTTGTTGTCAGCGTATAATGATTATTTGGGTAGATGTCTTAATGCTTTGAAGAATTCTACAAATACAAAATCAGCAAAATTTTTCAGAATTATTAATGAAATACCTACAGTTATGTTGATTATCATTGTATTTTTGGCGATTTTTAAGCCAATCTAGGGTTGAAATAACAATTGTAGTATATATATTAATATTATCTTTTTAGTCCTTAAAAAATTTAAATCATGAACATCCAAGAATTAAAATTAAAATCGTCCGAACAGCTTATTACTCAAGCAGAAGAGCTTGGGATTGAAAATGCTAGCACATTAAGAAAACAGGAAATTCTATTTGCTATTCTCAAAAAGGTAGCCGAAAAAGAAGAAATTACTGGTGTTGGAGTTTTGCAGCTATTGCAAGATGGCTTTGGCTTTCTTAGAGCAATGGAGTCAAACTATTTGCCAGGACCAGATGATATTTATGTAAGTCCAAGTCAGATTAGAAAATTTGGATTAAGAACTGGAGATACTGTTGAAGGACCAGTAAGAGCCCCTAAAGAAGGCGAAAGATATTTTGCATTATTACAAGTTAGTAAAATAAATTTTGAAGAGCCAGAAAAAGCAAGACACAAAATTGCATTTGATAACTTAACTCCGCTATATCCTGATAAACAATTGGTGATGGAGGTTGAAACTACAAAGGTTGAAAAAAAACCAGATTT
>MDSV01035048.1_pt1 | contig 10865 bp, 10 predicted proteins | sample 810851 | NCBI WGS metagenome assembly MDSV01 (sample SAMN05326640, study PRJNA326480) | marine metagenome | isolation source: seawater | place: Atlantic Ocean: North East | collected 2012 | reverse complement strand
TTGGGCTGTAACCTTCGGTGTGCCATCAGAGCTATAATGCGGGCCCTTTGACGTGGCCTGATATTTGGACATATCTGCTTCAACTCACCGCTAGCAAGAAACCTGCGACAATATAATTCTGGCAGCAGAGCTACTCCACCTCCCTGGAGCGCAATATCCCGCAATATTACGGGGTCGTTGATACTTAATAGCGGAGATGTATCAATGGTTTGTGGTCCCTTAGGCGTGTTGACCTCTAATCTGTTGTTGCGATAGCGATGTTCACAGAACTTAAAATGGGGAATAACGCCCTCCAGTGAGTCAGGTATGTCAAAATCGTCTAAATAGTTTGGAGACGCCACCCAAATTAGAGGTGTATCAGAAATCACCTGTCGCATTAGGTCGGAAGACTCCACGGGTTCCACAACAAAGGCGACATCTAAATCTTCGCGAAGTACATTCACCGCATCAGATGTAACCTGCAAAACCAATGTGATTTCGGGAAATGATTTATGAAATTCAGATAATCTGCCGCCAATTACTTCACGGCTAAACGCCATCGGCATGGAAATCTTCAACTGACCTGTTGGCAAATGTCTGATGCCAGCCATAGCGGCATCAGCTTGTTTGGCGTGATCAACAATTGTTTCAGCATAACTATGGAAGACAGCTCCTTCGTCAGTCAGACGAAACTGCCTTGTGTTTCTGTCAAACAATCTTGTGTCGAGTTGTTCCTCAAGCCGCGCAATGACCCGGCTTACGGTTGATTTTGGAATGCCTAAATTTATAGCGGCAGCCCGAATTCCACCCATTTTATAGACAGAGAGAAATACTGGTATATCATTAATGTCCCATTTCATGGACAAATTGTCCTTATTTTTTAGTATTGTCCAAATTTAAAGGCACTCCTAATCTGAAGTCAATCGCTTAATCAATGAAAGTCTACAACATGCCGACAAATAAAGACGAACGCGATTATGACGATGTGCCCGGAACATATGTGCTGGACAGCCGTTCATATCGGCAGGGCTATAAGCTAAATATGTTTTTAATGTCCCTTAATAAAGCTGATGCTCGAGCTGCCTTTAGTGAAAATGAAACAAGTTATATGGACGCTTTTGGCATCAATGAGGAGCAGAGCTCTGCGGTTCTCGAGCGACGCTTTCTCGATATGCTCAGACTTGGAGCCAATGTCTATTATGCATTCAAATTAGTATCTCACGATCGACATCCACCTCAGGTTATGTATGGCAAGATGAGCGATCCAGAACTGACATTCGATGAATTTCAACAAATGATGTTGTCCGGCGGTCGGGCGATCGAAGGCCTTCGCAGTAAGAAGGAGAATGGGGATGGCTAAAATTATTAGTGGAATGGGGACATCCCATGTACCTGGAGCAGGTGCTGCAATAGATAATGGAAAGACAGAGGAAGATTATTGGCGCCCACTATTTCAGGGGCTCAAGCCATTAAGAGAATGGCATAAAAAGAATACTCCTGATGTGAATATTATTGTGTTTAACGATCACGCAACATTTTATTCCCTTGATGCTTATTCAACTTTCACCATTGGTGTTGCAGAAGAATTTAAGCCTGCTGACGAGGGTTGGGGGCCAAGAAAAGTGCCGGTTGTGAGGGGGCATCCTGAGTTAGCTTGGCATATTGTCGAAAGTGCCATGTCAGAGGAATTTGATTTGGCCGTTGCTGGAAGTCTTGATGTTGACCATGGCCTCACTGTTCCTTTGTCTATTGCTTATGACCAACCTGATGAATGGCCGACCACTGTTGTTCCTGTATGTGTTAATGTGATCCAACATCCTCTACCTTCTGCGTTGCGGTGTTTCAAACTTGGCCAAGCAATCGGTCGCGCTGTGCGCAGATTTAATCAGGATCTTTCCGTTGGAATTTGGGGAACTGGTGGTCTGTCGCATCAACTAGGTGGTGAGCGTGCAGGTGTTGTAAACCCAGAATTTGACCAGAAGTTCCTAGATAACCTTACACAAGACCCGATGGCGAATACTGCGTACAGTCACACTGACTTTATTCGTGAAGCTGGGTCAGAGGGCGTTGAAATGATCATGTGGAATGTGATGCGTGGTGCCCTGGGTGATCATGTGGATGAAGTTTTTAGATTCTATCACATCCCTGTATCAGCAACCGCTTATGGTGCCATTATTTTGGAAAATCAGTAAGGGCAATCTCACTCATGTCTAGATTGAAAATAGGTGTTGCTGGAGCAAATGGTGCATTTGGCACGAAACATTTAGAAGCGTTAAGCCAGATTGGGGAGGTAGATGTCCATGCGGTAATGGCTACAACCATGGCAAAGGCAAATGACGTTGCAGACCATTTTGAGGTATCTAAGCGCTTTGACAATTATGACGCTATGCTGGCAAGTGGTGAAATCGATGCTGTGATTTTAGCCACACCAACACAGATGCATGCAGAGCAGGGCCTTAAAGCAATGGATGCGGGGTTGCATGTGCTGGTTGAAATACCGATGGCGGATAATCTGAGAGACTCAGAAGCCCTAGTGGCCAAACAAGCGGAAACAGGGCTTGTAGGCATGGCTGGCCATGTTCGCCGCTTTAATCCATCGCATCAATGGGTGCACAACAAAATTACTTCTGGTGACTTTTCTGTTCAGCAGATGGATGTTCAGACTTATTTCTTTAGACGCAAAAACATTAATGCTAAAGGAGAGCCGCGTTCATGGACAGACCATCTGCTCTGGCATCATGCGTGTCACACAATAGATTTGTTTATGTATCAAACAGGTGAGAATATATCTGAGGTTCACGCTGTTCAGGGACCAAAACATCCTGAGCTTGGTATTGCGATGGATATGGGGATTCTTATGAAAACACCCACGTCAAAATTATGCACATTGTCTTTATCATTTAATAATGGCGGCCCTTTGGGCACTTATTTCCGTTATATTTGTGATAATGGGACATATGTCGCCAGATATGATGATTTGTTTGACGGCAATGAGCAGCAAATTGATGTTTCAGGCGTTGATGTGTCAATGAACGGGATTGAGTTAATCAACCGAGAATTTATTGCTGCTATTTCCGAGAAGCGTGAGCCAAACGGTTCTCTTTCTCAATGTCTGCCAGCAATGCGAGTAATGCACGAAATTGAGCAAAAGTTAACTGATTAGTTATGCGACAGACTGCGATTCCATATATGCAATTACGTGGTGGCAGCTCAAAAGGTGTTTATTTTCAGAATACTGATTTACCCGCTGATCATGATGTGCGTAGCGCAGTTCTGAAATGGGTTGTGGGCGCATATGGCGACCCCCGTCAGATTGATGGCTTGGGAGGAGCGGATCCGCTTACCTCAAAGATAGCTGTAGTGAGCCCATCGGTTCATGTGGGTTGCGACATTGATTTTCATTTTATTCAGGCAATGGTCGGCGAAGACAGGTTAGATGATAGTCCGAACTGTGGGAACATTTTGGCTGGTGTAGGAGCTTTTGCGCTCGAGACGGGAATGATGTCTATTGAGGGCGAGCACGCAGAAATAACTGTCTTTATGGCCAATAGTCAAAAAAAATGTGATCTTATTTTTGAGCTTGAAGATGGATTGCCTGTCTACGAAGGCGATACTGAGATTAATGGCGTTATGGGAACTGCTGCACCCGTGACATGCCAATACCATGAACTGGCGGGCTCACTTTGCGGAAACTTAATTCCCACAGGGTATATTTGCAATGAATTTGACGGTGTCTATGTCAGCTGTATTGATAATGGCATGCCTGTTGTTTGTTTGCGGGCAGAGGATTTTGGGATAGATGGCACAGAGTCGCCAGATGAACTCAACAAAGATGAAAAGCTAAAAAAGAGGATTGAAGCCATTAGGCTCCAAGCCGGTTTAGCTATGGGGCTTGCCGATGTATCGAACATGGCGGTGCCAAAAATGTGTCTTGTCTCAAAAGCGATAAATGGCGGTCACATAAGTACCCGAACTTTCATTCCAAAGGTTTGTCATCAGGCTATCGGCGTACTGGGAGCCGTTTCGGTGGCGACTGCTGCCTTGTTTGAGAATAGCGCGATACACGACTTGGCTGAAATACCAAAAGGAAATATCAAAACCATGCGAATTGAGCACCCATCGGGGTTTTTTGACGTCCAACTCGAGCTAAACCCGAATCAAAAAGAAGTTGATATTTTGCGAGCAGGTGTTGTGCGTACAACTAGACTGATTAGCAGTGGCGAGGTGTATGTACCTGCCTCAGTATGGGACGGGCAGAGTTAATGAGTGAATATACACATCCCCTCACTGGCATGAGAAGTTGTATGCCGCCAGACCCAAACACAAAAAGGCCTCGGTTTAAGGCCCCACAAGGTTCTTGTGATTCGCATTGTCATGTATTCGGGCCACATGAGGTTTTCCCCTATCATTCAAAATCCACCTATCACCCACCTGATGGGCCCAAAGAAACGCTAGCTGCACTTCACAAAACCTTGGGAATAGACCGTGCGGTAATCGTACAGGCCAGTTGTCATGGTCCAGACAATCGAGCAATGATGGATGCTATTTCTGCAAATCCAGAAAATTACCGCGGTGTTTGCATTGCAAATGACAGTTTTACCGATGAGGAATTTGCTGACCTGAACGCTGGCGGTGTGCGCGGCATTCGTTTTAATTTTGTCACCCATCTGGGTGGAACACCAGAACTCAATATGATGCGGCGTGTGCTTAACCGTGTAAAGCCGTTAGGCTGGCATCTGGTGATTCATGTTAATGCTGACGATATCATCAAGTTCCAAGATTTCTTTTTAGAATTTGACATGGATATTATTGTGGACCATATGGGCCGCATTCCAACTTCTGCTGGAATTGAGCAGGAAGCTTTTAAAATATTAAAAGATTTTATTCACCGTGATAATTGGTGGGTAAAAATCTGCGGTTCTGAGAGAATTTCATTAGCAGGTCCGCCTTTTTATGATGCTGTACCATACGCCCAAGAATTAGTTGAGACCGCTCCTGATAGGGTTTTATGGGGTACTGACTGGCCGCACCCTAACATAAAAACATTCATGCCAAATGACGGGGATTTGCTCGATCTTGTTCCATTGTTGGCACGTGACCCTTCACTTCAGAAGAAGATACTCGTCGACAACCCGGCACGTCTCTATGGCTTTCATAGCAAATAAAGGAGACATCTGATGAAAACTGTTGCTGTAAAAAATATAAAACGAGCAAATGCTGATCTCGCCGCTTCATTAGCTGACTTAGGAGCATCAACAGTGCATGAGGCGCAGGTTCGTACGGGACTGCTGAAACCTTATATGCGCCCTATATTCACTGGCGCGAGGATTGGGGGCACTGCAGTGACCATTTTGGCCCAACCAGGCGATAATTGGATGGTTCATGTGGCTATAGAGCTGTGTCAGGCAGGGGATATTTTGGTGGTGGCTTGCACTTCTGATAATACTGATGGGTTTTTTGGTGATCTCTTGGCCACTTCAGCTAAGGTGCGTGGTGTGAGGGGGCTTATTATTGACGCTGGTGTTCGTGATGTTGCTGACCTCCAAAAAATGAATTTTCCTGTCTGGTCAAGAGCAATTTCTTCAAAAGGCACAGTCAAAAATACCCTTGGGTCGGTAAATGTGCCAATCATCTGTGCTGGCCAAGTGGTGTTTCCTGGTGACGTGATTGTTGCTGATGATGATGGTGTCTGTGTAGTGCCGCGTCGGAGTGCAGCTAAAGTATTTAAGGCAGCAAAAGCACGCACGAAAGATGAAGAAGAAAAACGAGCTAAGCTTGCAAAAGGTGAGTTAGGGCTTGATCTCTACAACATGCGACCCCGCTTAGAAGCCGAGGGTTTTGAGTATGTGGATGAACTAAACGATCTTGGCGAGTTCAACGGCATAAATTGTTGGCAGGAGGATTAAATGATTGTTGATTGCCATGGCCACTATACAACTACACCTCCGCCTGTTGAGGCTTACCGTAATGCCCAGAAAGAGATTCTAAAATCGAATCCAGGACATATATTTGAGAAAGGTAGCATTAATGTCTCTGATGATGAAATAAGAGACTCCATAGTCAACAACCAATTGAAAGTACAGCAAGAACGCGGGACTGATGTAACCATTTTTTCACCGCGTGCGAGTTGGATGGGGCATCATGTTGGAAATGCCAGCACATCGCAGACTTGGACTGAACAGCAAAATGACCTTATTCGGCGAGTCTGTGATTTGTTTCCAAACAATTTTGTGCCGGCTTGTCAACTACCTCAAAGTCCAGGCGCAGGTATCGATGCGAGTATCAGAGAGTTAGAAAGATGCGTCACAGAGATGGGGTTTGTAGGTTGTAATTTGAATCCGGATCCCTCTGGTGGCTACTGGAGAGATCCCCGCCTTGGCGATAAATTCTGGTATCCTCTTTATGAAAAAATGGTCGAACTAGATGTCCCGGCAATGATTCATGTTTCAGGGGCTTGTCATCATTCACTAGATACAACCTCAAGCTATTATCTAGGAGCAGATACTACTGCATTTGTCCAGTTAATGTTCTCAGATGTATTTGTAGATTTTCCTGAACTAAAGATCATCATTCCTCATGGCGGTGGAGCAGTACCTTATCATTGGGGACGTTTCCGCGGGATTGCTCAGGATAAGGGGCTTGGCGATCTGGATGAGCGCGTTCTCAACAATATTTATTTTGACACTTGTGTGTATCATCAAGATGGCATTGACCTCCTACTTGATGTTATTCCAACTAAAAACATCCTTTTTGCTTCAGAAATGATTGGTGCAGTGCGAGGCATTGACCCGCGCACAGGTCATTATTTTGATGACACCAAACGTTATATTGACGCCAATGAAGCATTGGACGCCGCTGCAAAAAGAGACATATTTTCCGAAAACTCAAAACGTGTTTTCAGTCGTTTGGACACTGAAGATTACAAGCACCGGACCAAGGCTGGTTAGTAAGGCTGATATATGAAAACCTCAATTGCAACTGTGTCACTTTCAGGCGATTTACGAGAAAAGCTCGATGCTATATCCAAAGCAGGCTTTGATGGGATTGAAATTTTTGAGCAGGACTTTATCAGCTTTGATCTTAATCCTACTGATGTAAAAAACATGGTCTCAGACCATGGTTTAGAGATCACTTTGTTTCAGCCTTTTCGAGATTTTGAGGGTTTGCCCGAAGGGATATTAAGACAACGAGCTTTTTCTCGGGCACAGCATAAATTTGACCTAATGGTTGAGCTTGGTACAGATCTTATGCTGGTGTGTTCATCTCTTCATCCCGCCGGATTGGGGGGAATAGACCGGTGTGCCGATGATTTTTCTGCCCTCGGAGATATTGCAAAACAATATGGAGTGCGCGTCGGATATGAAGCGTTAGCTTGGGGCAAATTTATAAATGACCATCGTGATGCATGGGAAGTGGTTCGGCGTGCAGGGCATAGTCATATTGGATTGATACTTGATAGCTTTCATACGCTGGGGCGTCGAATAGACCCTAACAGTATCCGAGTGATACCTGGGGATAAAATTTTCTTTGTGCAGCTTGCCGATGCCCCAGCTATTGATATGGATTTGCTATACTGGTCACGGCATTTTCGAAATATGCCTGGTGAGGGAGATCTTGACCTAAACGGATTTATGGATGCGGTTTATGCTACAGGATATGACGGCCCTCTGTCGTTAGAGATATTTAATGATCAGTTCAGGCGCGGTGATGCGAAAATGGTTGCGCAGGATGGTCATCGTTCATTGATTTATTTAATGGATGAGGTAAGACGGCGCACTGACCGCCCGTTAAAATCGCTTCCTTCTCTCCCTAATAATGTAACCACAACCGCTGTGCATTATGTTGAATTTGCGTGTGCATCTGTAAGTGCGCAAACTCTAGGTGTGTTATTATCCAAGATGGGCTTTGTTAATGTCGGACAGCACAATTCAAAAGATGTTTCACGCTATGAATCCGGTGAAGTGAATATTTTACTCAACAGTGATCAACAGGGCCGTTTGTATAAAACAGCATGTGAACATGGTGTTGTCGTTAGTGAGATTGCTTTTGTTGTTGATGATGCAAGCGCTGCTTTCAAGCGCGCGATTATGCTTGGCGCAGAGTGTATTACTCTGCCCGCAGATTCTTCCGAGAGTGGGTTTCCCGCTATACGGGGGGGAGCAGACAGTCTCATAAGGTTTGTGGATTCTGAATTAGATCTGTGGGGCAGCGATTTTAATGAGATAAGTTCAACCAGTACCAAACCTGTTACGATTAAAGCAATTGATCATATAGCCCAGACTATGGGCTATGACGAAATGCTTAGCTGGACTTTGTTTTTCACAACCATTTTTGAAATGCATAAATCGACAATGGTAGATGTTATTGATCCGGATGGTGTTGTTAAAAGTCAGGTTGTGTCTACTCATGATCACTCGGTACAGCTCACATTGAATGGTAGTGATGCCATTCGCACTAGCGCTCATCAATTTGCATCTGGTGGACATGGGGGTTCGGTCCAGCATTTGGCATTTGCAACTGATGATGCAGTATCGCTTGCTCGTGAATTCAAAATGCTAGGGTTTCAGATCTTGCCTCAAACAGAAAATTATTATGCGGATATTTCAGCTCGGTTTGACTTGCCGGAAACGGAACTTGCACTGCTTCGTGAATTTAATATTTTGTATGATGAAGATGAAACTGGAACTGCCCTGCATTTTTACAGCACAAACTTTGGTAATGGTCTGTTCTTTGAATTCATTGAACGACGATCAGGTTATCGCGGTTTCGGTGCAGCTAATGCCCCCTTTAGGTTGGCAGCACAACGTCGAATATCAAAATTAAACAATTCTTAACTCAAATTGAATGCATTGATTTTTCAATTATGCGCCTACAGACAGCTATAAAGCAAAAGCAGAACCTCATTATCTAGAAAACTGTAGTTTTGACCACATGTGACCATTACTCATGCCTCAAAACGCTACATATTGTGTTTTTTCGACGCCTGATTATACTGTTCTTGAAGAGATGAGGTTAAAAATGCCTAAACAGCAGCCTGAAGACATAAACTGGACAATACGTTTTAGCCTAGTTGCTATCACTTGTACCATTATAGTAGTAGCTGTTAACTTGCCCTACATTATCTGACAAAAAAGCGCTAACCGAAGATGACCTGAGTAATATCGGGTAATGATTACATTAATTCATAATTTAGACTTGTTTGATGCTTCATTAATCGTCTCAGCATTATCCTGTGGACTTGTAACTGGATTTACTCTGACCTATGCAATTGTTGTTATGCCCGGCTTAGCGAAGCTCACTGACAGAAATTTTCTTCGCGCATTTCAGGTGACAGACGAGATAATTCAAAACAATCAGCCGCTTTTTATGCTAATTTGGGTTGGCTCAATAATCTCAGTAATAACTACAATATTTACTTCCATAGTCTATGTTGGATTTCCAGACGCTTCGTTGACCTTGCTTATCTGCTTTATCTACCTTGTGGGCGCTCAGGGCGTTACCATTACTATTCATATTCCTTTAAATAACCATGTTCAGAAACTGCAAGTGGACAAATTTGATGACCAAGCGGCCAATCAAGAGCGTTCAATGTTTGAAGCCAGATGGAATAAATTTAACTACATTCGCTCAAGCATTGGGTTTTTTGTCTGTTTGGCTTTTCTTGTCATTTTAGCCCAGCGTTGAAAGTATTTTTTGCCATTATATACAAAAGGAATAATAACCAACCGATCCTTTAGCTACTTTTTGAATTTAGTGTTTGTTGTCATCCACCGGGGGTGCCCTTTTGAGCAAGGAGTCTCACACTGCTATAACTTCCGGTATAGCAAATGTGTCTGTTCACACACTGTAGTGATTATCTAACCTATTGATATTTCTCAAGGGTATCTTGGGTGCGATAGGGCAGGAAAGTGGTGCGCTCGAGAGGATTCGAACCCCTGACTCCTAGATTCGTAGTCTAGCGCTCTATCCAGTTGCATTTTACGACTTCCTAATGATTTTCCGTTTTTGTCATGAGGAGGGCACAAATGATTAACAAGCTTTTTTATGGACGGGATTTGAATGATGGGTGGGGAGAGCCTTTCCAGCATCTTGGAATGAACGGAAATTCTTCTGTGATTAAATAAATGTATCCATGCTCACCGGCATCAATGCCGTTGCACTCATCTAAGTCGCCAGCGCCATATTTAAACTCAAAATCCTGAGTATAGGTTCCATCATGCAAACCGCCAGGCCCTCCGCTTCTTGAACCTTTTTTCAATTGATAACTTGATTTAAACTTATTTTTCATGGATACGTAAATTTTAAATCCATCACCAGCAAATCCCAAATGAATTAAGTCATCAGGTTTTTTTTGTGTCTTCATTAGACCTATGGGTAAGCCGTGATAATGATACATTCCATTTGGCTGAACATGTGCATTATTCATATCCAAGCCTAGCTTTTTTTGGGATGATACAATTGCTTCCTCACGCCAACTGCATGGTCCATTGTTTCTTGTTCGTGGTCTGGGTCTATTCAGAGCAGATGACCTCTTTTTTGTTATTGATTGAGCTAGCTGTTTTTCAGGACTCCAGCATTCTGCTGTTTCGGGTACAAACATGACGCCATTCACTGCGACACCAAAAAATTTGCTTGGTGTTACATAGCCCGTTTTTTTGGGCTTTTTAGTGAAGTACAAAATGTGTGTCTGTTCCTTTATTGTGTTTGGATTTGCTCGTCTAGGAAAGTCCCCGGTTTCATGATTGGGAATGCCGTTTGATTTTATGCTAACTGTGTTTGCAGTTTGTTTTATATCTATTCGGTTGTTTAAATTTTTAACCAAAATCAAAGAGGCGCTGCTGGATGGATCGGCAATTTCATGGGCTCGTAAAGCTGTTGTGCATATT
>MDSV01031536.1_pt1 | contig 10866 bp, 10 predicted proteins | sample 810851 | NCBI WGS metagenome assembly MDSV01 (sample SAMN05326640, study PRJNA326480) | marine metagenome | isolation source: seawater | place: Atlantic Ocean: North East | collected 2012 | reverse complement strand
GTTTCATCTCACTATCAATGAGCCCACCATAAAAAAAGGATTTTGTAATATCTTTGCCAATTGAAGTAGACTGATAGCCAGCCACACCAGAAAAAATCAAGTATTGATTCCCCTGTCCAATCAATGAGTCTTTATCAATTGGCAGCATGTTTTGAGACCTCAATGAATAAAGTGACAGAAAAATAATAAAAAACAAAAGACATTTCATTACTCTATTGTGTTTCTGGTTTTTACTTTGAAATAAGAGCTAAATCCAAGAAAAGCATTACTCGGAATAGCTTGAGGAGTAAAACCATTCGCCGTATTAAATTCAGCCTTTAGTATGACCTGATCTATACGATCAAGATCGTCGATAATGGAGCTATTCAATACAATTTCTACTGAAGTTTCATTTTTCAATAAATTTTCTAAAGGATCTAATAGCCCCTCCATCGAAGAACCGATTTCATTTACATTAGTGATTTCATGAATCACCGAGCCCATTTCATCTAAAAAAAGTAAATGAAGCATTCCAGAAATCGGAAAAGCATTCACAACACTTATATTAAGACTTACTTCCTCTGCAACGATGAGATCTTGGACTATTTTCGAAGAAAGATTAAGCGACAAAGTATCTTCTATAGTCAATCCATTCAAACCAACACTCAACGGAAATTGAGAACTTAAAGAAAGTTTCAACCTGCTGTTTGGAAAAACCTCATTATAGGACCCTGTGATATTACCCAACGGATTCATGCGGACCTCATAACCCAATTCATGGGTGTATCCCAAGTTTTCGATATACGCTGTCATGTTGCTATTGCTGTTGTCAAAAGAGATCATTTGACTACTGGGCGTCAACGATGACCAAAAACCTGAAGCAGGGGAAATCAATTGAGGAGCACCTATTAATGCAGAGCTTAGATGGACAGTTTGAGGAATGTAATTGGTGTTTTTGAGAAGGCTTATGTTAGTACTAAAAGGAATCTTTGTACCATTTGAAACAGTGATATCAATTGGTATCTCGTTCAAGGCAAGAGCGCCTGATGTGATTTGATTTAATAGGGGTACCTCAAAAGAGATGGTATCTGAAAAAACTTGATCTCCGAAATAACCCTGAGCATAGCCAATGCTTACGTCAATAAATTTGGCTTCAACTTCAAAAATGTCTGATGTGCTTATCGGAACAGCGTCACCGTCTGGATCACTCATAATACTTAAAGACGTTTGCAAAGTATTGAAACCTGAGACATTTACAGTTCCCTCAATATCTTCTCCCCTTAAATCAATCTCATACCCATCTAAAACAATTACATCAACAGCAATAGAAGGTTGGTCAGTTGTGCCAGCTGGAATGAAAAACGTTTGCTCCAAGGTTAATCCATTTTTAACAACACCTGGCATTTCAATGGTGTAATACGCTCCTGTAGCTATAGGATTAAAAACTTTCAGCTCAATAACACCTTCACTAACAATGATTCTTTTGAGCTCTACATCTGGAATTGAAAGCTGATGTGCTTCAACTTCATTATAAAAGGTAAAACCTGCAGGCACACTTCCTATACCTATTGTTGGGCTAAATGATTGCGCGATGGTTGTGTCCGGAATAATTAAAAAATCACTCAAAGAAATATCCAAAACATCACGCCTCAAATCGACTAAATAATTTATTGAATTATAGTTATTTAATGTACTGTCATTATGCAAGTTAGAAAGATCAAGAGTATCCGAAACAAAAGGAAAAACCCAATCAGTCTCCCAACGTGTAGGCTCCTTTCTACAAGACAGGGTGATACCCGTTAAAACAAGTAGGAAAAAAAAATAATAAAATAGAGCTTTTATGTTCACGCGCGTTCAATAATCGTTGCATATCCCTGACCTACACCAATACACATCGTTACTAATGCATAACGACCGTTCATGCGTTTTAGTTGCCGAGCCGCTGTTAGCAATATCCTTGAGCCAGACATCCCTAAAGGATGGCCAAGAGCAATAGCTCCCCCGTTTGGATTGATTCGAGCATCGGTGTCTTCTAGACCCAAACTCCGACTACAAGCCAGAACCTGAGCGGAAAACGCTTCATTCATTTCAATCACATCCATATCGTCTAAACCAAGCCCAGCACGTTTTAAAGCTTTTTTAGACGCATAAACTGGACCAATACCCATTATCCTTGGCTCTACTCCGGCAACCGCAGCAGAAACAATTCTAGCCAGGGGTTTAAAAGAATGTTCTTTAACGGCATCATCAGATGCAATGAGAAGAGCAGCTGCACCATCATTTAAACCAGATGAGTTTCCAGCCGTAACACTTCCATCTTTTTTAAACACCGGCCTTAACCCCCCTAATGATTCCATAGAGGATCCTGCACGAGGAAATTCATCACAAGAAAACAGTATGGGATCTTTTTTTCGTTGCGGAATACTCACTGTGCACAATTCATCATCAAAAAAACCATCCTTAATAGATTGCTGTACTTTTTTTTGAGACCATAGCGCAAATGCATCCTGAGAGACTCTATCTATCTTAAACTTTTCTACTAAATTTTCGGCAGTAACACCCATTCCTTCAACCCCATACATCTCTTCCATTTTTTTATTGACAAAACGCCATCCAAATGACGAATCATGCATTTTTGCGTCACGACCATAGGCAGAAGACACTTTAGAAATCACCCAAGGTCCTCTTGTCATATGCTCTACTCCTCCAGCAATATATAAGTCACCTGCGCCATCTTTAATGGCTCGGCTTGCATTAACAACAGCCGCCATACCTGATGCACATAAACGATTCACTGTCTCTCCACCGGCTTTCACTGAAAGCCCTGCAAGCAAACCTGCCATTCTTGCAATATTCCTGTTGTCTTCTCCAGCCTGATTTGCACATCCTAAAATAACATCCTCGACTTGATTAAAATCCAAATCAGGAAGCCTTTCCATTAAACTTTTTATAGCGAAAGCAGCCAAGTCATCGGCTCTAACGGGAGATAAAGCACCCCCAAAATTTCCAATAGGTGTTCTAATTCCATCCACTATATATGTCTGCTTACTCATAAAAATGTTTTGACATAAAAATACTATTTTTCAAGTGATAGGATATCGAAATCTGTCTATATTGTTAAATTTGGTATTCAGAATTCTAAATGAAGAAGTACAGTAAACTTTCATCGAAAGACATTTTATTTTTCAAATCTGTATTTGAAGACAGAATGCATACGGATCTCGAATCTTTGAATACCTATGCACATGATGAAACAGAAGACCTTCATTTTCTACCGGCAGTAGTTTTGATCCCGAAAACAGTTGATGAGATTTCCAAAACAATGGCTTATTGTCATCAACATTGCATCCCAGTTACACCGGCAGGAGCAAGAACCGGACTAAGTGGAGGGTCACTTCCAATTTATGGTGGGGTTCTTCTTTCTACTGAAAAATTAAATCAAATCATCGAAATCGATGAAAAGAATCATCAGGTGACTACAGAACCCGGTGTAATTACACAGGTTCTTCAAGAAACAGTTAAAGAAAAAGGACTGTTCTACCCACCGGACCCAGCAAGTCGTGGATCCTGTTTTATTGGCGGTAACGTATCAGAAAATTCAGGGGGACCAAAGGCAGTTAAATACGGAGTTACACAAGATTATGTATTGAACCTGGAAGTTGTCATGCCGAACGGCGCAGTTATTTGGACTGGAGCCAACGTTCTCAAGAACGCCACTGGTTATAATTTAACACAACTCATAGTGGGTTCTGAAGGTACATTGGGCATCATCACAAAAATTGTTTTAAAGCTCATCCCTCATCCAACGAATGATTTACTCATGCTAGTACCCTTTTACAAAGCCGATAAAGCATGTGAAGCAGTCGCTGCTATATTTAAAGAAGGAATCACACCTAGTGGCTTAGAATTCATGGAGAGAGATGCCTTGGTATGGACACAGGAGTTTACAGGAGATCAAACCATAAGTGTTGCAGAGAACCATGAAGCCCACTTATTAATAGAGGTAGATGGATTTGATTCGGAACAACTCATGAAGGAATGTGAAGCCATTCTTCAAGTACTTGAACGATTTGATACAGATGAAATCTTGTTTGCTGATTCCGAAGCACAAAAAGACACACTTTGGAGCTTGAGACGAAAAGTAGGTGAAGCCGTGAAATCTCAATCCACGTATAAAGAAGAAGATACCGTTGTGCCAAGATTTGAGCTCCCAGAACTCCTGCGTCAAGTCAAGTCAATCGGCCAAAAATATGGGTTCAAATCCGTCTGTTACGGGCATGCAGGTGATGGAAATCTACATGTAAACATCATTAAAGGCAACCTTACTGATCATCAATGGAACAACGAACTACCTAAAGCCATTAGGGAGCTTTTTAAGGAGGTGGTAAAACTGGGCGGTACTCTATCAGGGGAGCATGGCATTGGCCTGGTTCAAAAACCATACATGGATATCGCATTTCCAGAAATAACACTTGAACTGATGAGAAACATCAAAAAAGTATTTGACCCCAAGGGCATATTGAATCCTGGAAAAATATTTTAGTTTTTATTTCATCCAATTTAGGTGCCTAGAATAAAGAAATACAAAAAGCAGAGAAACCAATCCATTAGCTAATAAAACTACCCATGGAACCTGGGAAGCATCTACGATAAAATAATATTGAATCAGAACTAATAAGGAATAAGATATATACAAATGAAAACCCAACTTCACTCCTCTAAACATTAAAACAGCTCCAGCCATACCAACGGCATAAAAAATAAAAGAAAGACCATTAAACAAAGTAAAATTTTGAATAGTCGCATCTGAAATTACACTCATCTTTTCGATGAATTCAATCAAGAAATCTGATTTCACTTCTTTAGCAATTTTCATTGATTTCGCCATTTCAACCTTCATTTGCTTAATTGCAGCTTGATTAGGAGGTCCTTGCAATAAATTTGCTAAAGCCGTTAAAAGAGAAAGTCCAGTGCTGATTGCAGTTAGGATAAACAAGACCCATAGCCCTATTGGTCTTTTTTGTTGAGATTTTTGCTCTGATTGTTCTTGCATTTTAATCTTTAGTTAAATAAAAATTGAGTTGATTTATTCATGTCTAAAGAAATCACACGATCCTCATCAATAAAGGCAACGTGTTTTCGGTAAGAGAAAATCAATTCTTCATTTGAAGGTGAAGATTTGAGTGGTCTTCTAAACTCGATCGCTTGCGTGGCGCTGAGCATTTCAATACCAATAATATTCTGAACATTGATAACAACTCTATGAAGTTTTGTTGCCGCATTTGCGCCCATACTGACGTGATCCTCTTGACCATTACTAGAATCAATAGTATCAACAGATGCCGGAGTACAAAGCTGCTTGTTTTGACTAACAAGAGAGGCACAAGAATATTGGGCGATCATCAAACCTGAATTCAATCCAGGATTTCCCACCAAAAACGCAGGCAAACCTCGTTCACCTGATATTAATTTATAGGTGCGTCTTTCGGAATTACTACCCAATTCTGAAAGCGCGATCGCCAAATAATCAAGAGATAAGGCTAGTGGCTGCCCATGAAAATTACCAGCGGAAATTATTTCATCTGTTTCAGGGAAAATCGTTGGATTATCAGTAACCGCATTCATCTCATTTTCAAAAACCCCCTGACAGTATCTTAAAGTATCTAAGCTGGCCCCATGTATCTGTGGGATACATCTCAGTGAATAAGGGTCTTGAACGTGATTCTTCTTTTGAGAAATAAGCTCACTCCCTTTGAGTCGATTGAAGATGTATTTGGCAACATCAATCTGACCTTTTTGATTCCTTAGTGCATTGACATTACTCTTAAAAGGAGATAAAAGGCCTTGAAAAGCATCAATCGTAATGGAGGCTACATTATTTGCTTTATTTAAAATATCGAACCCTGTCGAAACTCCAAATGATAAATAGGCTGACATAAACTGTGTTCCGTTTAATAGTGCCAAACCTTCCTTAGCCTTTAATCTTATTGGATTCAAACCATGTTCCTGAAGGACATCTTTCGCAAGTCTTCTCTCACCTTTAAAGTTGACCTCACCTTCGCCAATAATGGGTAAGGACATATGAGCCAGAGGAGCCAAATCACCAGAAGCACCTAGACTTCCTTGCTCATATATAATAGGTAATATGTCTTCGTTATAAAAAAATAGAATCCGTTCGACGGTATCCAACTGAACACCGGAATGCCCTTTACACAGACCAATCGCTTTTAGCAATAATATGCGTTTCACGAGCTCAAAAGGTACTTCAGCACCTAAACCGCATGCATGTGATCTCACTAGGTTCAATTGCAATTCTTCCAATTCATCATGACCAACTACGGTATCACACAATGAACCAAACCCAGTATTAATACCATAGATAATTTGATCTTGAGACTCCAACTTTCGCGTCAAGTATTCGTGACAATCAATAATTGCCTTCTGAGCCGATGGACCAATCAACACTTTCACACCTGAGGAGATGATTTTTTCAAAATCCTCAAGAGTATAGTGCTCATTATTAATGTGATGAATTTCCATGACTAATTACGGATCATTTGTGCAAAATCCTTTGCAAAATAAGTAAGTATGCCATCCGCCCCTGCTCTTCTCATACTTAAAAGCATTTCGCTTACGGCGGCATTATAATCCAACCAACCGTTTTTAGATGCTGCATGAACCATCGCATACTCACCACTCACATTATAAGCAGTGATGGGGATGGGGTAATTTTCTTTCAACAAATGAATCACATCTAAATAGCACAAGGCTGGCTTGACCATTAGCATATCCGCTCCTTCGTCTATGTCTAGACTGGCCTCAATTAAAGCTTCGTTTTTATTGGCAGGATTCATTTGATATGTTTTTTTATCTCCATCCTTAGGTGCCGATTTTAAAGCATCTCTAAAAGGACCATAAAATGAGCTGGCATACTTCGCTGTATAGGACATAATACTCGTATCGGTGTATCCTTTCTTATCCAATGCTTCACGAATAAACCCTACTCGACCGTCCATCATGTCTGAAGGACCAATAATATCAATACCCGCCTCTGCTTGAGCCAGAGACATTTTTGCCAAAATAGGAAGGGTTTTGTCATTTACAATCTTACCATCCTCTACAAGACCATCATGTCCATCCGATGAATAAGGATCTAATGCAACGTCACTCATTAAAACCGCTTCTGGAAAAGTAGTTTTGATAAGCTCTATCGCCTTCAAATAAAAATTATTAGGATCATAGCTCATTGAAGCCGTTTTATCCTTTAAAGACTCCTCAACCGCCGGAAACAAAACAAAAGTCTTGATACCAAACCTCAAGCATTGTTCGATCTCAGGCAATAAAGTATCCACAGACCACCTGTAGACATTTGGAAGAGAAGGTATTTCTTCTTTTATGTTTGAGCCGTCCTTTAAAAAAAAAGGATATATCAAATGCTCAACACCTAGGTTACTTTCTTGAACCATGTCTCGTATTGCAGAATTCTTGCGATTTCTTCTTGGACGTATATTCATGAGATTCACATTAACATTCCACCGCAGACATGTAGCGTCTGTCCGGTTACATAAGCAGACATATCAGAAGCCAAAAACACGGTTGCATTGGCTACATCAATAGGGTTTCCGCCTCTCTTTAAAGGAATTCCATTTCTCCATTCTTGGACCACTTTCTGATCTAAGGCTTCTGTCATCTCAGTTTCTATAAAACCAGGAGCTATGGCGTTACATCGGATATTACGAGACCCCAATTCAGCAGCCACTGACTTTGTAAATCCAATCAGACCAGCTTTGGAGGCGGCATAATTGGCTTGACCGGCATTCCCTTTAACTCCTACCACTGAAGACATATTGATAATAGATCCCGAACGAGCTTTAAGCATCGGTCTTTGAACTGCCTTTGTTAAATTAAATGCGGATTTTAAATTGGTATTCATCACTTCGTCCCATTGCTCCTCTGACATTCTCATTAACAAAGTATCTCTGGTTATTCCAGCATTATTAACCAAAACATCTACCGTACCGTATTCTGCCACCACATCGTCTACAAGTTTTTGAGCTTCATCGAATTTTGAGGCATCAGACATAAATCCCTTTGCCTTCCCACCATTTGCTGTAAGTTCTTTTTCTAAAGCCTCGGCCTTTTCTTTTGATGAAAGGTAAGTGAATACAACAGTAGCTCCTTGATTGACACATTCTTCTGCAATCGATTTACCAATACCTCTTGATGCACCGGTAATGATAACAATTTTATTCTCGAGTAATTTCATAATTTGTTTTGAAAAACAAATGTAATGAATCCCTCAAATAGATAGAAATACAAAGTCTATTAATACTTAATTTTTAAATAGAGTATCTGAAACACCTTGGTTTACTTTATATTCGCTAATGGATACTGAAATTGTACCTGATTTACGTTTATCAGGCTTCTTACCTCCAGAACGATGGATGTTTGAACTCATACTTTTTGGCATTTTAAATTCTTTCACATCTACTGTAAAGGTGATTGAAGAAGGAAGGCCATATGCTATCTGCTCTCCATACGTATACTTGATTTTTACCGTCCCACTACTTCTTGTTGTGACCTCCGATTCAAGAACGACTGCCCTATCAGGATGAACCCACAATTTGGCCAAAATAATATCATGGTTACTTTCATTGGATATAACAGTCAACAAACGTGCTTCTACACCAGCAATTGATTTTGAACCTGCATCAACGACCATGTATTGAGTAGGATCTGCGAGAAAGACATTCACATCTGTAAATCCTTTTTTTGGTAGAATGGCAATACTTTTAGAAACAATTCGAAACTTATCTTTTTGTTTAAAATAAATGGATGCACGCACAGGAAGAGCTTTTATCATTGGCACATCCGCTTTAACCAATATAGATGCTGAATAATCATTGACTTTATTGTACTTTGATATAACCTGATTCAATAATTGTTGTGCAGTTTGGGCATTAAAAGCATTGGCCACAAGCATAAAAAGAATAAACTGTATTGTTTTCATATTAGGTGTTGATATCTTTTCGATTAAACCTCCAAAGCGCAATAGCAATGAATGCAATGATGTGTATAAACAAAATCACTATCGACTCATAAATGGCTGCATAGGGAACAGGGATTTCGAATAAACTTCGCCAAGAGGCCATATGAGTTGTAATTAAAAAGGGTTGGATAAAATCAAAAGTCGGTACATCTAAGGTACCGATAATAGTAAATAAAATAATAACCGCCATAGTGCTGACTATTGGGCCTATAGAATTGTCTGAGAAGACAGAAAAACAGATAGACATGGTTGCAATGGATAAAAGCGAAAGATAGGCCAAACAAAATCCAAGTCCATAACGCCACAGAATATCATTTTCTGGAATAATCACTAGGCCATCACTATTCAATACCATAAGGTCCCCTGTTCCAAATACCCACTGACCAACTATCAAAGATAGAAAGGCTAACCAAACAGTTAAGAATAAGGTATAAATAGCACCAGCTAGAAATTTGGAAATCAATACTTTATTTCTTGATATTGGCTTTGTCCCAATCATTCTCAGAGTGCCCATTGCAGCCTCTCCAGAGACCAGGTCTCCTGTGACTAAAGCAACCAATAGAGGGACATGTATAATTAACATTTGAAGAATAATAAATGCAATAAGATTCCCATTGAGTATCAAACCATTAAAACTTAAGGTCTGCTCAAATGAAGAAGTGACAAAAGAAATAAAACTATTACCATCGGCTTTCATTCCAATTAAGATCACCAAAATAAGCACGGTCAAAGCAATAAAACCAATGTAACTCCGAGGTTTCGAAGCTATTTTTACCAATTCATTATAGGTGTTTTTCAACAGCATTAGTCTTGATTTTGAATCATTTTAATAAAATAATCTTCTAATTTTCTTTTCTGCTCAATGGCCGAAACCTTTAAACCATTCTTTACCACTAAGGAATTGATTTCAGGAATCCATTTTTTTTCTACCTCAAACTCCACAAAATTTTCATGAATCTCTATTTCGTTTATACCTGCGAATTCCTTAGAAATTATGCGTTCAAATTGAGTTGGTGTATCCACCTCAAAACGCACCACTATATGTTCACTATTCAATAATGAACTAACTTCGCCTTCGATGAGTGTTTGGCCTTTATTGATAATCACCATGCGATTCGCAATCATTTCAATTTCAGACAATTGATGCGAAGAAAGAATAACCGTTTTTCCCTCTTTCTTGCTCAATTTTAATATCAATTCTCTAATATCAACAATACCCTGTGGATCCAAACCTGTTGTTGGTTCATCCAAAACAATGAGGTCTGGATTATGCATAAGAGCCTGAGCAATACCCAGGCGTTGTTTCATTCCATGAGAGAAGGTTTTAAACTTCGATTTTTCACGCCCTTCTAGACCGACAAAATGAAGAATATCTAATATTTCGGATTTAGAAACGATCTTACCTGATATACGTGCCATCATCTCGAGATTTCTGTATGCAGACAAATAAGTATAAAAATCAGGTTTTTCAATAATCGAACCTATATTGGACAGCACAGAGTTGCGATTCTGACTGAGTGATTGACCAAAAACCTGAACCTCACCAGCATCTGGACGAATCAATGACAACATACATCTGAGCGTGGTGCTTTTACCAGCTCCATTTGGACCAAGAAAACCAAACACATCGTTTCTATTGACTTGAAAAGAAACCTCTTTAAGCGCCTCAAAGCCCTTGAAAGACTTTGTTAAACCAGAAACAGATACAACAACTTCACTCATACCGATGTAACATCAAACATAATAAAAAGTTCTTTGAAATGAACGAAAATATAAATGAGTTGTACACCTCAAAAAAAACTTAAAAAAATGAAAAATTCAATCTTTTTAATATTGAT
>MDSV01241670.1_pt1 | contig 10867 bp, 9 predicted proteins | sample 810851 | NCBI WGS metagenome assembly MDSV01 (sample SAMN05326640, study PRJNA326480) | marine metagenome | isolation source: seawater | place: Atlantic Ocean: North East | collected 2012 | reverse complement strand
CAACTTTGAAGCGCGGTTCGAGGGCAACGGGAAAACCAGGGTTTTATTTTGTGCAGAGCAAACACGTGGGCTGCATTTCTCCGCGAGTGTGCGAGAGTAATTCCCTCAGCAAACAGTCTGATTTTCCAAAAGGTTGGTTTTTAAATAATTACGTCACCCCTGTCCTTATAACGAACCTTTTACGATGAATATATTAAATATTGATATCTTTAAGAGTTAGTTAAATCTAAACCCGAAACTCACTGACCGGAATTTGGCACTAAAGTATTTTTTTTGCAAATTCCGGTGAGAGTTTCAGGTAAGGCGTGGGCGATTATTTATTACGAAGGTATTGGCGATTTCTGGCCACAAATAAAGCTGATGTGCTACGTACTATAAATAAAGCAATAGCATAATAAATATAGAATAAGTAAGGTTTATTTCGTTCGTTCGAATAGAATAATAATGAAGATATCATATATTACATGTAGTTTAATAACTTTATTTATTGTGATGCAGGATTCGATGATAAAAAATACAAGTTTCTATCTACCTATATATATGCCATACCTTCGTTCGAAGGATAAATATTAGAAGAAGCGCTTTTCTTCGATAAATATTGCCGAGGAAGCAGATTGGAATATCGCCCGGCTTGATCATATTTGGTCGTGACCATTTATAGCATGGGGTTCGGTTTTGTTTGCGCGTCACGTGGTTTGCACCTTTGCGGTGCACACTCGTCACTAGCAGTGAACTTTTCGAAGAAGAGCAATAACCTGCGACGGAAGCTTGGCCTCACGTCTTCAGCAATTCATCGTGAGCTTGGAACGCGTACTTGTGCGGCTCTCGGTGGATCTCCTGGCTTGGATCACATTAGCAGCGGTGCGCTCACACCACAAATATACTGCGATGCTCATTTTTGGTGATGTTTGCCCCGCCGCTCTTTGACACTCAAGGTATCTAACCCGACCCCCAGGCGTTGGCCTTCGTGCTGTCGTGAAAGCTGCGTTCAACGAGGCAACTAAGGCTGCTTTGCTGGGCGAAATCGGTGTTGATGTCAATGTCACAGAATGCTCCAATCAAATCATGGGAGACTATCAGGTATTTCGTATTCGTGATTCAATGATTACGCCTCGGTACCGAGTACGCTATTTCATCAGTGCAATAGTGCGATGTCAATCTTTTCTGAGCTAAAACGCCAAGGGAGTACTAGGTTCGCAAGTCCCCGATCTCTGGCTGAAACAATCATCCAGGTTAGCTCTGTCAAGTCTTGTAGAACTTTGTGATGTTCTTGTGCTAAAAATTCCATACCTAGGAACTACCGGACAGCAACGGGCTTTTTGAAGAAGCAAGTGTCGCCGGTCCTGGGTTTATCAACGTTTCGTTTTCCACATCCATACTTGCCAGCCGGGTACAAATGTTGATTCAAGACTCAGGTGGTCTTAGAAAATATTTCTGCGGGCTGGATAACTGACTTTCTTCTCTGATATAGACGGAAAAGCGTCATTCGCACAGTCTGCGAAAAATGCGCTGCCCAAACGGGCAGTGGTTGACTACTCTTCCCCGAATATCGCAAAAGTCAGGGCTAACTCCACAACAACCTCTTCTCATTGTTTCTCATGAACATGCATAATTTGTGCAGGAAATGCACGTCGGCCACTTGAGAAGCACTATTATTGGTGAAACGATCTGCCGTGCTCTTGAGTCCTTAGGAGTAGACGTCGTACGGTATGTTCATCTCAAATCGACGTGTTTTAGGCTCTTATAAATCGGTTTTGCCTCACCTTCAAATCACATTTCTTAGGTTGAACCATGTTGGTGACTGGGGGACGCAATTTGGTATGCTGCTCACGCATCTGGAAGACAATTCGACTTTCGGTGGATACGAAATCAAAGATCTTCAAGCATTTTATAAAGTTGACCTGTGCTCTCTTCTCTCCCCCTCGGCGCTCACCCTTTTCTTTCAGGAGTCAAAACTTCGCTTTGACAAAGATGAAGAATTCAAGGTTGTCTCACTTTCTTGGGGGAAAATGAAGCTCGTAAACTTTTCAAACATTTCACAGGAGAGATCGCAACTGGCAGTTGTGAAGCTCCAAAGTGGAGACCCTGCAATGACACGCATGTGGAAGGAGATCTGCGAGGTTTATCTCCTCCTAGTGGTTGCGACAACCTCCCTGAGATTTATCATCGTTTTCTCAGATAAGCCGCAAAGAGTTTGAAGACATATACAGAATGCTTGGCATTTCACTCATTGAGAGAGGAGAAAGTTACTATAACGACATAATACCCATTGTTCTCAACGATCTTGTCGATAAGAACATAGCTGTTGAAAACGATGGCGCCCTGTGCATATTTGGAAGTGAGGATGACCCACCGCTGATTTGCAGAAAGAGTGATGGCGGATTTAATTATGCTTCGACTGATTTGGCTGCGATTTGGCAGGTGTGCTTGTTTTGATTTCAGTTGACAACAGATAAATGAGTGCCTTTGTCTACGAACTCTCAGCGAGTGACGAAGTTGAATGCACAATGGGTCATATATGTAACAGATGTCGGGCAGGGCAAGGTTGTGTATCAGTCAATCTCTACTGCCTCGCCGGCATCCTTAAATATTATCTCTACAGCACTTTGAGGCTGTATTTGATGCGGCAGAGAAAGCTGGCTGGCTGACATTGGATGATGTAATTTTGGCATTGCTTGTTTTCAAGGCTTTTAATAACTGTCAACTGTAAAGCAGGAGAAACAAAGCGTTCGTGTAGACCATGTTGGTTTCGGACTTGTCCTGGTATAAACATCTATAGTTTAAGAAAGCACTGAGCTTAATGGTGTTCAAATAGGATGAAAATGGCAAACGATTCAGGACCCGATCGGGAGATACGGTGCCTCTGAAAGCACTACTCCATGAAGCCCAGACAAGATGTTTGAAAACCTTGCAAGCGAGGGGAACTAACCTCGCCGCTGATGATATTGAGGTGTGCAACCAGACTCAACATATATCGCTGAACAACGACATTTACTCTGTATCACAATAATCTTTTGCCGATTGACCTTCATGAAAGGAGGCTGCGCGAATTATGGGTAAACGTGATATCAATTATTGAATTTCTCATCCTCTGATTAGCAATCGACTCAGGCATGGCTGCAATCAAATACTCAGACCTTCAGAATAATCGGTATGTCGTGACTGTGCTAAACCAGTATGTTTCCCGAGCAAGAATCTTACAAAAGTCCTTCATCGGCAGCTTGACAAACTATACATTTTCGTATGACCGCATGCTTGATATGAAGGTCAACATTCTTTTTTTTTGTACACCTTCGCTCCCAAGACATTGACGCGTACTTTGTTTTGTCCAGGGAAATACGGCAGTGTATTTACTATATACACACGCCCGAGTTTCATCAATTTTATCTCGTTCAGAAGACAAGGTGGGATCAAACAATTTCTAAAAAAATGTTGGCAGGCTCTCTCAAGAACATCAACACTACGGTTCAGGATCTCAAAAAGTTTGATGTAGATGAAAATGTATTGTTGTCTTGTTACAAGTGTTTGTGATTTTCGTTTTTGAGTTTCCCGGCATTCATTGCAGACTCTAGAAAATGAGAAGGAGAGAGCACTCGCAATAGCCATCCTCAAGCTCCCCGATGCGCTAGATTCCTTAGTTCAAGTAAGCCTACTTGATACTCACTACATCGGAATCTGGAATCTCATCAAGAGCTTGAATTTCAGGAGCTGCTGCCTTCACGCCTTTGTGATTATGCGTACAATCTGTGTGTGTCCTTCAACGAATTTTACAGCTGTTGCAAGGTGAGCTATCGAATGATCTGTGAAACACAGACAAGCTTTTTTTTGTCAAATAAAGGACAAGTGTGAGCAAGTGTGAGCTTCATGTAGGTGATAGGAAGCGATGACGAGACAACACGTCTTATCCTCTGCCAGGGCACTGCGATTTCTTTGAGAAGAGCTTTGCACATTCTTGGCATCGAACCCTTGTATAAATTATGAGGTTGTGATAGCATCCACGTGAAACCAGGCACTGTGAGTACAGTAATGATCATGGCGGGGTCGGTGTTGTCAGACGCAATTGCGTTTTGAAAGAAACTGAAGGCAGAACAGAATATTTCCATCTTTTTGCATTGGAAGTTGAGAAGTGCATGGATGATAGGGGCGCGACAGTGTGATCATTGAAAATACAAGCGTTGTCGAGCGTTTCTGACATTCTTGCATCGCCTTGCTGTTTCTGTACAATACTATGACTACCACATCTCACTTCGCCCCGTATATCGCATGATGGGCATTTGCCAAGTTGCGAATAAAAAGATGTAATCGCGCGCCGTCAAGATTCTTTGGAGATTCTCCTCTCCTGCATAATGTGTCAAACCATTGCGATTTCCTTGGGAATATTTTCCTCCGGGATGGGGACATACTGTTCAAGAATCTCTCGGAATCTCTCACCAGTCATTGTCTCTGCTTCAAGGAGTTCTTCAACAATGACATCGATAGCCTCCCGGTTGTCTTTAATTTGCTGCAGAGCCACAACGTATGCCTCGTCTGCGATCCGCTTGGTAGCAACATCTATGTCATTAGCAAGTTTTTCAGACATGGCATTTCGTGCCATCATACGCATGATCATATCCCCTCCTTGGGATGATGGATCATTCAAGGCCCAGGGACCAACATCAGACATGCCAAAAGTGGTGACCATTTGTTTCGCCATGTTTGCAACTTGCTGGAGATCACCTGATGCACCCGTCGTGACTTCAGCATGCCCGAAAATGACCTCTTCAGCGGCGCGGCCCCCGAGGGCTCCCACCACGCGAGCAAATATTTGTTGTTTACTAATAAGGGAAGGGTCCTCCCCTGGAATGAACCATGTGAGACCCTTCGCTTGCCCACGGGGAACGAGGGTAACTTTCTGTACAGGATCGTGCCCTGGGGTCAGGGTGCCACATATCGCATGGCCAACTTCATGATACGCGACAAGTGATTTTGCTTTACCATCGGTCATCCGCGTTCCTTCCATCCCTGCGACAATACGGTCGACGGAGTCATCAATCTCAACCAAGCTGATGGCATCCTTGCCTCGACGCCCGGTGAGAATTGCCGCTTCGTTGAGTAAATTCGAAAGATCTGCGCCGGAAAATCCTGGGGTGCGTTTCGCAATCGTTTCAATGTCAATGTCTGCAGTCAGACGTTTGTTCTTAGCGTGAACCTTCAAAATTTCAATGCGCCCTTTGACGTCAGGCACGTCGACAGTGACTTGGCGGTCGAAACGACCAGGGCGGAGAAGCGCAGGGTCAAGGATGTCAGCGCGATTGGTTGCCGCGACAACGATCACACCAGTATTACCCTCGAAACCATCCATCTCAGTCAGCAGCTGATTGAGGGTCTGCTCACGTTCATCATTGCCCCCGCCAATACCAGTTCCGCGGGACCGACCAACAGCGTCAATCTCATCGACAAAAACGATGCAGGGTGCATTTTCTTTTGCCTTCTTAAATAGATCTCGCACGCGTGAAGCACCAACACCGACAAACATCTCGACAAACTCAGATCCAGATATCGAAAAGAATGGGACACCTGCCTCGCCAGCAATGGCCTTAGCTAGAAGTGTCTTTCCGGTACCAGGAGGTCCAACAAGGAGAACCCCTTTGGGTATTTTGGCACCTACGGAAGTAAACCTTTCCGGCCGCTTCAGAAATTCTACAACTTCCATGAAGTCATTTTTCGCCTCATCGACACCCGCGACATCGTCGAAGGTAACACCAGTGTTGGGCTCCATTTGGAACTTAGCCTTTGATTTCCCGAAGGCCATTGGATTGTTACCCCCAGGACCTCCCATGCCACCAGGCATGCCGCCGCCATTGCCTTGATTGCGACGTGTCAGAAGGAAAAGACCACCGACAAGCAGAAGAGGAAATGCTAGGTTTCCTAAAAGGTTGAGAAACACAGCTGAACCATCTTCAGCGTTTGTGTGTGCTGCGAAATCAATATTCTTTTCGCGGAATTTGCTAAGGAGTTCAGATGAAGTGCCAGGAAGTTGGACACGTACGCGTTGCACACGATTGCCAAGTTCGGGGGAGACTGCCTCGACAATGGCAATAGTGCCGTTTTCGTACAGGTCAACCTTCTTTACTCGGCCCATATCAAGGTACTCCTACAAAGTATTCAGGGAGAGGTTGGGATAAGTCGAAGGTCCTAACGAAGATCTACCTTGGTCCGAGTCTTGGGAGGATGCCTCGTGTGAATTATTTGGCAAGTTGGCGAGGGGTAATACATACCAAGAAGCGAGAGTAAGACATGCGTGAAGAGGCCACACCCTGATCATCTGCCGCCGAGGCAGCGTTTGAGGGTAACCAGGTGGCCGCCTGCAGGGTCAGAAGAGACGTGTCAGCTTAACGTTGCTTAGAAAAGAGCCAGCACATCCGATCCGAAGTTGATATGGAGACAACGGTGTCTTCGATTCTTAACTTACCCCGAGTAAGGCTATCCTTAGAACATCACGCCGCGCAGGAGAAGATATGTCCTCTGAGAGCGCCGCCCTGACTTCCGCTTGATGCTGACTGCCAAACTTCGATGCGGCCGCCACCATTGCAGCGCCGAGCTTGCGTTCGGCCGCGGGGCCGGCATAACGATATACCGCCGAAACGCGAGAGTGCGCATTTCGCGTGAAAGTACTGTGTGCTGCTCCCGAAGCAGCCATTAAGGATGTCATTGTTCGCTGTGCTTCAACCTCCTTTGTGTCGGTGATTTGTGAGGCAAGGAATGACTCAAGATAGACTATTGTTGAGGAAATGACGTGGCACTCTCTGGTGACCGATTTCGCGAGTCGATGAAGAAAAATCCTGCCAGGAATTATTCGGCAAAGACGATCTTACGGGATCCATTGGAAAAAAAATGTTGTCATAAATTTCGACATCGATCATTAGCTCAGAAACGTTGGTTTAGCGTTACATATATTTGAATAAATGTTTACTATTGTTTACTCATACGTGTGAGGCATATATGTAATATAACTCAATTAATTCACATTTGTTAGGTACGAGGGTACATGAATTTTAATTGACATGTTGTATTCGGGACTTAATAAGAACTTAAGTCACGTTAGCGCTATTCCAACCCGACTTTTCTTCGCCGCGTGATCGTTATACGTCTTCTGATTGGTCGTCAGTTCGATATTTCTGATACAACGCTGTGCGACGGCTTCCCGTTCTTTGGAGTACGACTGTTCCGCGGCACGTCCTTATCGTTGCGCTTGGCGTGCACGTACGCGTCGTCCTCACTCGCACGCCACTTCTGTACGAAGCACGTCGCAAGCGCGTCTCTCTAGGACACTTTGCTCATACAAAAAAGTTTGAAAATCGACAGCCTCCACTCTTTCGCTTCGCCATGGCCGAACGACAAAGCAAAAGACTACAGCCAAGTATTCGCGGGAGACCTAAGGGCCCCCGTGCCACTTGTATCAACTTAGATCATGACAGTGAGCGGCGCTGGAAGTGGAAGCGCAACAACCTGCGCGAAACAACCGAGCTGCGCAAACCTTCAAACTTAACGGCAAATGCATTCGTCACAGTGACGTATTCGTATGAAATGGAGTGTGAGGTTTTGCGCAGCTTTTTTCCTACCCATAATAATGGATTAAATCCTGCGGCGGCAGGTTTTTGGCGATTTTTCTTCATTGACTCGTGAAATCAATGTGTCACAATTAGACAATTAAAACACATATTGAATACTCACATAGGTAAATCGTGGCAGTTTTGTGTTAGATTTGCCTGAGAACCCCCCTGCGGGGCTTCGCGCGCGCGGTTCGGCACTTTTGCCTTCGTGTACCAACGTGAAACTCGGTACGCGTCATGTGGGCATCGTCCCTGATCACCGTACCGAGTTTCAGGTTGGTGCACGAGGGCAAAAGTGCCGAACCCCAGATGGAACCGATTTGGGCGTCCGTTGGTGACGTGCTCGTGAAATCGGTCTGGTGCGGTTCCTTCAAATTATATTTTCTAAAATCCTCAACGATTGCGGCGCATATGACTTTTTGGTTCGAAACCTAAAATCTCATCATTATTTAATATTATTACGAAGCAGGTAAGCACCACGTACGACGGATAGAGCGAACTTTTATGTGGAAATGAACGACGTTGTAAAAAATAAGTGCGTTTCTCTCAGTTGGCAAAACCCTGGCCGCCAACTGATATAGCCTCACTCTCAGCAGTCTCGACCGCCGCGCGCCGAGTCTAGTGGCACAAGATGGTGCGCATCAGCGTTCTCAACGACACTCTCAAGGTAACAATCGAGACAATCGAGACGATCGACCACCTCTAGAACTTCTGCGTCGCACAGTTCTTGTATTCGGCATTCTAGGGTCTGGAGTTTCACAAAGTCTTTTGCAGGCAATGTACAACGCCGAGAAGCGGGGTAAGCGCCAAGTTCTGGTGCGCCCTGTGTCAAAGGTGGTGATCAAATTTCTTCAGGTTATGCAGAAGCATGGTGCGTGAATCAAACGCTATTTCCTACCGATCCGCTCTTCAAGGTCCGAATTCCTTCTTCACCCCTCTCAGGTTACATCAACGAGTTCGAGTACATCGACGATCACCGGTCTGGCAAGATTGTCGTGGAACTCAACGGGCGTATTAACAAGTGCGGCGTTATCAGGTATGCATGCGTGGCAACGAATATAGACTCTCGTGTGTTCGTATATTCCTGTGCTGCCCGAAACTGACTATCTTTTCCCTTCTTCCATTGCAGCCCTCGTTATGACCTGTCACACACTGATGTGGAGGACTGGGTTGGCCGTCTGCTTCCCTCTCGTCTGGTGAGAGATTTGTTTCCTTGTTTCGCTTCAGGGTGACCTCGCCCATCTCCTCGCAAAACGTGCACATTTTTTAACCATCTTTTTGCCTTTCATAGTTTGGTGTGATTGTACTCACCACAGCCAACGGCATCCTTGACCACGAAGAAGCCCGCCGCAAAAAGGTCGGCGGTAAAGTTCTTGGTGAGCCCGGCAACGTATACATCTTGGCACGTCTCTTGCAATAACATGTTCTACTCACGCAGGTTTTTTCTACTAAGATTACGTCAACAGCTCCCGGAACGTACCTAAGCGTTTTCTTGACGCAAGAAAATGTCACATAGCTGTATGTAATCACCGATGGGTTCGCATGAACACTATAAATCTTTACGGTGCTTATGAAATTGCGTGATCATCGCATAAACAGGGCGTGCATATTTCAAGTAGTACACTCGTCGACTCGTTCCTTCATAAACAATGTCAGCCACAGTTGGTTCGTTGCCGCTTTCCTCGGCATTCACACTTCTTGCAGCCACTTCGCAGCATCAGTCGCGAAATAAGTGAGGGTGAGGTCAGCACCTGCGCGCTTGATAGAAATAAGACTTTCGAGCACAGCATCTTTTTCATTCAGATATCCTGCAGCCGCCGCCGCCTTCAGCATCGAATATTCGCCAGATACTTGATAGGCGCTAATAGGAAGCGCGGAGTTGTCCTTAAGCGCCCGGATAATGTCTAGGTAAGCTCCAGCGGGCTTGACCATCATAATGTCTGCGCCCTCTGCTTCATCAAGGGCAGCCTCTCGAAGGCATTCACGGAAGTTTGCAGGATCCATCTGATACTCCGCCTTATCTTTAGGAATCCGCCATTCTTCAGTGCCTGGGCGAGGGGCGCTAGCGAGCGCGTCTCGGAAAGGACCGTAATATGCAGAGTTATATCTGGAGGGTATGAGTCAGCAAAACAGGTTCGATCGACCCGAGAAAACAAAAGAATCCAGCAAGGAGAGGCGATAACGTACTTGGCGGTGTAAGACATGATGGCGACATTTGTGAATCCTTCAGCATCGAGTGCATCACGGATGGCGCCGACGCGGCCATCCATCATATCAGAGGGAGAGATCACATCCGCACCGGCGCGTGCTTGCGAAACAGCTTGTTTGCAGAGGTAATAGACAGTCTCATCATTCATAATTACACCGTCAGACCTGACCATCCCGTCATGTCCCATGGTGTTGTATGGATCGAGTGCGACGTCCGTGTAAACTTCAAGATCAGGAAAAGTATCTTTGAGGAGAGAAATGGATCGCTGTGCGAGACCATTTGGATTGAAACTTTCTTCAGCAGTGGCAGACTTCAAATCGTCAGGTGTCTTAGGAAACACCACCACTTGATTTACACCGGCAGCACGTGCCTCGCGAACCTTCTTAATCATACCAGATTTCCAACCAAGGCGCGCTTGGCCAGGCATTGACTTGATAGGTATATCATCTTCCCCGTCGTGAACAAAGATGGGATAGATAAAGTTTGATGGAGATAGTACTGTCTGTGACAAATGGTTCGATCGAATCAGTTCGTTAGGTATTGTGGCCGGATGCAGCGAAGAGTGCGATTTCATGACGTTGTAAGATCTCTTTGATCGTGGCTCTGCGCACCTCGCGGAAAGCTTCGCGCACGGTCGCGCTGCGTCGGTTTCGGCGTGGTCGCGAGGCCAAGTCTTGGGGCGGAACTACTGGGGCGCCTGCGTCGGACAACGAAGTTATAAACGCCCTTGCTGATGTGAGGCAATATGTGCTGCGGCAGTGAACAAGAAGTACATTGGACGCGTAGGTTGCGTGTTCAAGGGTACTCACCCTCAGGGGCTTTGGGAGGAACGCGTTTAGTTGGAGGGGCGAGATCGACATCCACAGCCTTTGCTCTCGGAGTTATAGAACGCTGGGTGGTCAGTTCACGGTGTTTTACGGGGGTGAGCGCTGATCCAAAGAATGCTGCTGCGATCATAACTTTTCAAGAATTGTTTCTGGTAAAGTTTCTAACGGCACGCCGGAGAGGAACGTGCATATGTGCCCTCGACGTTTTGAAGAGATCGTTAGATAACCTTTCCACCAAT
>MDSV01077426.1_pt1 | contig 10867 bp, 10 predicted proteins | sample 810851 | NCBI WGS metagenome assembly MDSV01 (sample SAMN05326640, study PRJNA326480) | marine metagenome | isolation source: seawater | place: Atlantic Ocean: North East | collected 2012 | reverse complement strand
TTTGCCAGCACAGGAGCTATATATGAGAACAATCTAGAAGCCCCTTTCGGAGAAGAACAAAAGGTTGAGCCTTTTTTAGTTTACCCGACCTCTAAGCATCTGGCAGAGAAGCTCTGTGAAAGCTACGAAATATGCTATGGCATGGATATAGTCAGACTTAGATTTTTTAATGTCTATGGCCCACATCAAGACTTTAAAAGAAAGCAACCTCCATTTACAGGATATCTGTTAAAGCAATTTTTAGCTGGAGAAGGTGTTTCTGTCTTTTCAGATGGTGAACAAAGAAGAGACTATGTCCATGTAAGTGACTTAACGAGACTTATAGACACATGCCTAACACATAGACACGCTAAGAACAGAATCTTTAATGCCTGTTCTGGCCAAGCGTACTCTGTTAATGAGATAGCAGAAAAGATGATGTCTCTATTTGGAATAGATGTTCCAATCTCGTACAGAGATTCTAAGACATACTGGGACAACTACCCAGAGCTATATAACTCCGATGAAGAAGAGCTGTCTTTTAAAATGAATAGGAATATCGTTGAAGGAGAAGTTAATAAATATTGTTTAGGAGATGCTTCAAAAGCCAAAGATTCTTTAGGCTGGGAAGCCACCGTTTCTCTGGAAGAAGGTTTGCAAACCTTAGTTGACTATGCAAAGGAACTCGTTTGATGTGTGGTATACATGGTTTTACTTGGCAGAGTCAAGAGCAAATAGACAAGATGATTCAGCTCTCTGAGTCTAGAGGGCCAGATGCAGATGGCTCATACAAAGACTCGCATATAAGTCTTGGCCACAATCTTCTAGCAATAACAGAAGCTCCCGTTGTATCCACGCAGCCTTGGGAGATGCACGATAAGAATGTTCTTTGTTACAATGGAGAAATTTATAACTATCAAGAGCTAAGGTCTGAAATACAAAGCAAGTACAACCATAGCTTTCAAACCGATTCAGATACAGAGGTTCTAGCATACGGCTTATTTTACGAAGGTATAGAGTTTATAAAGAAACTAGACGGCATGTACGCCATAGCTTGGTACGACAGAGATAAAAGAACCGTTACTCTTGCCAGAGATTGTTCTGGTGTCAAGCCTGTCTACTACAGCAAAAAACCCGAAGGAATATGCTTTTCTTCTTCTATAAAGTCGCTGCTGTCTTTAGGCTTAGAAACTAAATTAGACCACACAGCTTTTGCTATCTACACTAACATAGGCTATGTTCCCGGCCCAAAGACATTAATATCATCAGTTAAGAAATTAATTCCGGGAGAAGTCATAACTTATGATATTAGAAATGATGAGTATGAAAACGAGTTTTGTGTAACGCCAGAGTTTTCAGGTAGTCAGGTAGACTTTGTACCTAGTGATTTCAGGGACGCAGTTTCTCAGTCTGTAAAAAAATGCTTAATGGGTAGAAGGCCGATAGGTCTATTCCTTAGTGGAGGGCTAGACTCCTCTATGATTCTGCATGAACTGGTGAACTATGATAATAAGCCTAAGACTTTTACCACAAGATTTGACTGTAAGAACAAAGACTCTCAAGATAGATTTAATAATGATGCGGATATAGCGCTAAGACTAAGCAAAGAATATAATACTGACCACACAGATTTTGTAGTCACGCTATCTAATTTTCTGGACGCTGTTGAGCCTTGCATAGAAGCATTGGAAGAACCAAGGTTCAACAAGAATACACCAGCATATTACCTGCTCAACCAAGAACTTGCCAGACAAGGAATTGTAGTTACTCTTTCGGGAGACGGTGGAGACGAAATATTTACTGGTTACAAACACCATAAATTTGTAAGACCTCAAGGAGGAGCGCCAAATTATCTGAATCAGTGGTACAACCTTACGAAGTTTAAACAGGCTATACCTTTCAACGGAGGAGGAATATCTCAAAACTCCGTTGCAAACTACATGACAAAATGGTTTCCCTGCTCGTCTATGTGTAGAGACCACATGAACAACCATTTGTTTATAGAGACCCTAACACATCTACCAGAAGACTATCTAATAAGAAACGACAAGCTTGGTATGAACTTTTCTATGGAAGGTAGATTTCCTCTTACACTAAAGTCATTCAAAGAGTATGTGCTTTCCATAAACTCATCAAAGAAGATGTCTTTAAAATATGATGGCTTGACAAAACCTTTTAAATTAATTCCGAAGCAGGCTTACAAAGGACATCTGCCAGACTACATAATAGATAAGATGAAAACAGGATGGTCAATACCAACTACAGAGTGGCTGTCTAGCAAAAAATTTAGAGGAGAGTTTCTTGACCCAGCATTAAAAAAGGGTTATCACCAAGGAACTGATGACCTGTTTAATTTTTCTGCAATCAAAGGTATGAAGCCTGAGATGACAATATTCTATTTTAGAGTTTGGGCAAAGAAATACAACATCACTTTATAGGAGAGTCTAATGTCACACAAAACACTATGCGGTGCTACTCAAGGAAAGTTCTGGGGTAAGACCAGCTGCTACTATGTAAGCGACACAAGCGAGGTGCATTATATCGAAGCGAATAAAGATGGTTACTGCTCTAGACATCATCACGAAAAAAAGTGGAATAGGTTTGTTGTGCTTCAAGGAAAACTAAAAGTAATTCTTTATAAGGATGGAGGAGAAGACGAGACTATACTTACAGACGGTATGTTCTCCGACGTTCCCCCTATGGTTGACCATCGCTTTGTAGCATTAGAAGATACAAAAGCATTAGAGGTTTACTGGACAGACTGCCTAGACCCAACAGATATAGTCAGGATTGACACAGGTGGAAGCGGAGGCTTTTAATATGACTAGCATTGTTCTTGTTGGAAACGGGCCATCTCTGTTAAAAAGAGAGATAGGTTCTGACATAGACTCGTTTGACAAAGTAGTTAGATTCAATAACTTTGAGACCCAAGGTTTTGAAAAACATGTTGGCAAAAAATGTAGTATCTTAGCCAGAAGAGCCTGCGATGATGTTAAGCTATGGCCAGAAGAAATGTTTGAACACATAGTTTGTTTTGTAACTTTCTGTAAATGGACGAGGGGAATGATACACGTTGCTAACCAGCTTAGGGGGTACTACAAAAACATAGATATTGTACCTCCTCACGTTTGTGCCAGCTATGGTAGGCGGATGGAATTGCAACAACCGAACGACGAGTGGGCATCTGTGGGAGCTTTAGCCCTATCTTACTTCACTGACAAGTATGACAAAGTAGCTATATGCGGCTTTGACCATTTAGAAAAAGACGATGAAGGAAAAGTGTCACATTACTTTGCCAAACCCCCCAAAGATGATAGGTTTCACAACGGATGTAAGGAAAAACTCTTCACAGACTCTTTGCTTGATAGCGGAAAAGTATACAGAATTTAGTGTATAATATATTATACGGGCGTGATTAGGAATCGACCTGTAGCCAATCTCGTGATTGCATGTAGTAGTTGGTCAAAAGGCTACTATAAAAATTGACCAAACTTTTTAAGTGCAGAAAAGAATTTCTCACTAGCCGCTTAGTCGGTAGGGGTATTACAGCCCTGCAAACCAAATAGTAATGACTCCGATAATTCGGATAGGGATGACTGACCCGAATAAATTTGTCAGATGGTTGTAGACAGCCTGACTCCGATAAATCTGATAGCTTTGAGTATTGTGCGATAACAATACCTAAACATGTAGACATCATCAGTGAAGTTATGAGGGACGCGGGTTCAACTCCCGCCACGTCCACTTGCAAAGAAAGGTAAGCTATGTTTCGTAGAAGAGATTTTATTAAATTCGGTGGGGTAGGCGCTGGCATTGCATCTCTAGGAATAAACCCTGTGTTTGCCAATCAAGACACTAGTCCAGAAAAGTCTGTTGTTTGGATTTGGTTAGGAGGAGGAGCAACTCAGTTTGAAACTTTTCACGCACCAACAGACAATGTGCCTCAAGAATACAAACCTGTTTCAGGTCTTCTGCACGACCCTAAGAGTGGTATAGCTCTTGGTGGTTTATGGGAAAAACTATATAAGAACACAGATAAACTTAATGTAGTAAATTCATTCACTCATAAAGACTCTTCTCATAGACAGGGTACTCATTGGGTGATGACAGGTCAGTATAACCCAGATAGACCAAATACTGCGATGGCTAAATATCCGTCGCACGGTTCAGTTGTGTCTGCTGTATTCGGTGAGAACAATCCTTACAATGGCTTGCCTACCTATGTTAAAACTGGCACAATTTCTGGAGAAGAACCAGCATGGCTTGGAGGTGCATACAAACCATTTGACCCATCAAATAAAGATAACCTAACACCAAGAATCCAAGAAGAGAGATTCAACACTAGAGGTTCTTTAATAGAAGGCCTATCAAAGGTTAATATAGCTAGTCCCGGAGCAAAGTCTGTTGACAGATATAGAGAACAGGCATATGATGTTATCCTAGGAAGTGCTAAGAAAGCTTTCAATGTAGATGCTGAAAACGAAAACACAAAAGAAAGATATGGTTCTAGCGATATAGGAAAAAATCTGCTTTTAGCTAGAAGACTAGTTGAATATGGAACAAGATTCGTTACAATACATTATGGCGGCTGGGACATGCACTCCAACATCAAGAAGTCACTTGAGTCAAGAGTGCCTGCTGCAGACCTAGCAATTTCAGCTTTTATAGAAGATATATATCAGAGAGGCTTAAATGAAAAAGTTCTACTTGTGGTTACTGGCGAGTTTGGAAGAACTAAGCTTAATAACAACGGTGGTCGTGACCATTGGCCTTCTATCTCTCCTCTTCTTTTGTCTGGTGGCAATTACCAAACCGGTAGAGTTATTGGTAAGGCAGACAAGTCGTATTCTCCGACCGAAAGCCCAGTCACGCCGATTGACCTAGCTGCTCTATTGTTTGACCACTATGGAATAGACAAAGGTACGCAAAGAACAGACAATGGTGGTAGACCTAGATATCTCCTAGAAGGAGAAGGGAAATTATTCTTGTAGAATTATGAGTCCTCCTAAGCTGAAAACCAAAAAAGACAAAGTGCCACTTGTAAGAAGAGTGGCTCTTTGCATTATTGCGACTAGAAATTACAAAAGACTGCTAGAGCCCCTAATCAAGTCTGTTAAAAAACATTTCCTAACGCAACACGAGTTAAGTTTGTTTATATTTGCAGATTCTTCTGACTATGAGGGATGGCTAGAGCTTAGCGAATACGATGTGTGTTGGACTAAAATAGAGCATTTGCCATTTCCTCTTCCTACTTTGTTTAGATATAAATATATTTTAAGAAGAGAAAGAGAACTTAGTGACTTTGACTACATATTCTATTGTGATGCAGATGTTAGGTTTGTTGGAGATATAGGAAACGAGATGTTTGGTAACGGCCTAACTGCTATTCAACATCCAACGGCACCTTTCGGAGACATGAGAGAGGACTTTAAAGGTTGGACATTTGAAAAAAATCCTAAGTCATTAGCCTATATACCTACTGAAGAACAAAAAAATTATTGGTGCGGTGCCATACAGGGAGGTCTATCAGAAAGGTATTTAGAAGCTATGAGGATTCTAAATTACAACATAGATGAAGACCTTGGACAGAATATAATTGCGCAGTATCACGATGAGACACATTGGAATAAATATCTTTCACAAAATCCTCCAGATGTATCTCTGCCCTTTTGGTATTGCTTTCCAGAATCAGAAGATTGGCCGACTAAACAAAACCCTTGGAGGAAAGATGTATATGTTCCCGACGAGGAGGAGGTAAAAATGTTGTGTCTTGATAAAGACCTGCACGGAGGATACAATATCTACAGAGGAAATGCTAAAAAATGAATGTTGTTTTAGTAGGAAACGGAACCTCTGTACTAGACAAAAAGCTAGGCAACTTAATAGATTCTTTTGATTTTGTGGTAAGATTTAATGACTTCAAAATAACAGGATTTGAGCAATATGTAGGAAAGAAAACAGATTGCTGGTTTACCTGTGGAGACTACCACATAAGGAAAATGAAAAATTTTAAAAGGGTAATTCTGCACACTTGGGAATATGAGCATAATTTTCTTGTTGAAAAATTTAGTCAGAGCGGAGAATTTGAACTTACTAAAAAGAAACATGTTGATAATATACCTGTAGCTTGCAACTTCCCAAGCACCGGACTTATCGCAATACATACTTTTATTAGAGAGTTTGGCTATGTTAGTATAGTCGGTTTTGATTGGTGGGAAAGAGAAGAACATCACTACGGTGACAGCATACACACGAGAGGAGATAGGCATAAGCCACTTCAAGAATATGAAGTCATAAACAAGCTAGAATCTGTTGGAAAACTGGAATTTCTTACTTAATCTGATGTCAAACTCAATAATCTGTGCCTGTATGAATAGAGAAAAAAACTTAAGAAAGTCTCTTGAGAGCTGGCTGTCTTATGGAGAAGCTAATGAGATAATAATAGTTGACTGGTCTTCTAATATACCATTTACTTTTAGCCATCCCAAGGTTAAAATATTCAGAGTCGAACAAGAGTCGTCTTGGTGTTTGTCAATGGCTTATAATTTAGCCGCATCGCTGGCTCAAGGAGATGTGCTATACAAGCTTGATGCCGACTACATAATTAAAAAAGGTTTTTTTGAACAACATCTACCAGACGATAGCTTTTACTGCGGTAACTATAAGCTTGCCAGAGATGATAATGAGAGACATCTTAATGGATGTTTAGTTGTTACCAAGAAAGATTTTGACAAAGTAAATGGCTACAATGAAAACATAAGAAGCTATGGATGGGAAGACTCTGACTTATACAACAGACTTGATAAAATTTCAAACAGAAAAAATATAGACTTTAATCTAATACAACATATACCACACGATGACTATCAAAGGTCTTTCGGAAAAGATATCAATAGACTTATATTAGATAACAAAAACACAGCACTGCAAAAACCTTGGATAAAAACAAGTAAAAAGTCAACCTACTTTACAGTTAAACAAAAAGAAAAGACGGTATGTCTGAGAAAAAAATAAATTTTTCAAACTACAGATTATTTTCTACCAATACGCACACTGGAAATCCTAACGAACAAGTATCTCTTGAACTATACTTCTATGAGTATTACAGACTTAATAAACATAGATTCCCAGAAGAGTACGAGTACATACCTGTATTTTGGAGGGCGTATGATTATGCAAAAAGGGCGTTCTTTGCACCAGAGGGATTGCAGGAAAAGCTAGACAGTCTAGATAGCACAAAAAAATATTTTACGGTTTCTTCTTGCTTCTCAGATATTCCAGCAAAATTACCTAAAAACACAAAGGTATTTTCGGCTGCAAATAACTTTGACGGATATGATGTAGTTCCTATACCTCTGGCAACATACCAACACGAGACTCCACCTCAACAAATGAAGAAAGTTAGATGTTCTTTCGTTGGGTTAAACCATACTCACCCTTGTAGAGAGACGATGTTTAAGAAGCTAAGAGAAGATTCTAATTTTGTATTCTCTATAAGAAATAGGAAAAAGCTTTTTGACATAGCTAGTCATAAGATGAAATATTCTCCGGAAGAGTACAAGGAGTACGTCATCTCTATATGCCAAAGTGAATTTGTCTTGTGCCCAAGAGGTATTGGCCCAACATCACAGAGACTGTATGATGTAATGGAAGTCGGAGCAGTTCCAATTTATATTTATGATGAGCCTTTCTTGCCATATGAACAATCGGTAGACTGGGATAAGCTCGCGATTATGATTCATGAATCCGAAATTTCTAAATTACCATCTATCGTAGAAAGAAAGTCTCGCGAAGAGATTATACAGTATAGAAAAGAGTATGAAAGATTGAGAGACACACACTTTACTAGAAACGCTGTTTGTGACTACATACTAAAACAACTTCACTCTGTGGAGCTTGAATGAATTTACTAGTAAACTTTTTTAAGTCTAATAATGACAAAAGAAACAAAGAGTATCTCTTTGCACTCAATAAAAACATTGAGAATGAATACATAGATAATATCTTTCTGTTTGTAGAAGACCCATCTCACGCAGAAGGCATTCAGTCTGAAAAAGTAAAAATCATAGAGAGTGATTCAAGACCTACGTTTCAAGATATAATTGATTTCAGCAACAAAGAACTAAAAGGACAGAAGTGTATAATATCAAACACAGATATTTTTATGGACGACACACTTTGTCACGTTCAAGATAATGATATATCAAATCTTTTCTTAAGCTTAACAAGATGGGATATCAAAGCAAATGGCACCATTGAATATTATGATGTAGAAAACAAAGGATGGACTCAAGACACTTATATATATGAATCTCCTATAAGCATAAAAGATGCAAACTTTTTTGTAGGTCTTCCCGGCCAAGAAAACAGGTTAGCTTATCTAGCTTATGAAGCTGGCTTAAATGTAATCAACCCTTCTCTACTTGTAATCATAAAACACTTTCATCTGACAGATTACACTTCTGATTCAAACTCAAGACATAGTGAAAACAGAGTGCAGGGAAAATATCTATATGTTAAGACATCTAAGACATTTGACCCTCCTCATCATTACGACACGGTCATGTGCCAAGAGAGTGAAGAAGGGGAGCTTGAGTGGATTAGAGACAGAATAGTTCCAAACTACAAGTCTGGCTTCCACACGCAAAACAAAAAGCATTCTGGAGTATTGGTCACAGGCGGAACAGGGCTAGTGGGTACAGCAATAAAGAAGTTGGTTCAGGAAAAGAACGACTCACCCTTTTTCTCAATAGACGCTAAGTTTCTTTCTTCTTCAGATTGCGACCTAAGAGATTGGAATAAAGTAAACCAATTGTTTGCAGATGAAATGCCAGAAGTTGTGATACATTTAGCTGGTAAAGTAGGCGGAGTAAAAGCAAATACCGACAGTGTTGCTGATTTTTACACTGACAATATAATGATGAACACAAATGTTCTACATGCAGCGCACAAGCACGATGTACCAAAGCTTGTAAATATGCTTAGCAGCTGTATCTATCCAGACAGAGTAAAGTATCCCATAAAAGAAAAGTCTTTACACGATGGCCCTCCTCATGAGTCAAACTTTGGGTATGCTTATGCAAAAAGAATGCTTGAAGTTCAGTCTAGAGCCTATTCACAACAATACTTTAAAAACTTTACCAGTGTAATACCAAACAACATCTTTGGCGAGAATGATAATTTTCATAGAAATGATAGCCATGTAATACCAGCCATTATAAGAAAGATGCACGAGGCGAAGAATAGAGGTTCTAATGTAAAACTCTGGGGAGATGGGACGCCTTTAAGACAGTTTACATATTCATATGACATAGCTAATATATTATTCCATATAGTGAATAATTATGATTCTAATGAACCTATAAATATAGGACACTCAGAAGAAATATCAATAAAAGAAGCCGCAGAAGCGGTAGCAGAAGCAATTGGTTTTGAAGGTGATATAATCTGGAGGACCGATATGCCGTCAGGACAACATAGAAAACCATGCGATTATAAAAAACTAAAGTCTATAGGTTGGAAGACGTTTACACCTTTCAAGCAAGCAATAAAGAATACCTGCGACTGGTACGTAAGAAATTGTCCAAATGTAAGAGGAATGTAATGATAAATTTAATGGCTCCTGTGAACCCTCTTGGATATGGTGTTGCGGGCTTGAATATAACAAAGGCTCTTGCCGACCTATGCGATGTAGCCTTGTTTCCTATTGGAGACGTAGAAGTTACTAGTCAAGAAGATGCGGACGCAGTCAAGGCTTGTCTTGATAATAAGTCTAAGTTCGATGCAAAAGCACCTTGTGTTAGGATATGGCACCAATTTTCTATGGCTGAACAGATAGGCAATGGTCTCAGGTGCGGCTTTCCAATATTTGAATTAGACTCTTTTAATGAAACAGAGCTGCATCATCTCAACAGTCTTGATAAGATTTTTGTTTGTTCTGAGTGGGCTAAACAAGTTGTCTCTGAGAGTTTATATAATCAGTATAAAAGATTAGACCTTGCAAAGAATGTGCATGTAGCGCCTCTAGGAGTAGACCTATCAATATTTAATACGACAAAAAAGAGTGAATCAAAGTCAACTAGATTTATAAACATAGGAAAGTGGGAGTATAGAAAAGGCCATGATATATTAGTCGAAGCTTTTAACAAGGCTTTTGAGTTAGAAGACAATGTTGAACTTTATATGATGAATCATAATCCTTTTCTTAATAAAGAACAAGAAAGAGAATGGGTAGACCTATACAAAACATCTAAATTAGCAGACAAGATAACAATACTGCCAAGAGTTTCAACTCACAGTCAAGTTGCTGAGATAATGTCTCAAATGGACTGCGGAGTATTTCCCTCAAGAGCAGAAGGCTGGAACTTGGAGGCGATTGAAATGCTTGCTATGGGTAAACAGATGATAATCACAGATTATTCAGCGCACACTGAGTTCTGCAATAACGATAACTCGCTGCTTATTCCTATTGAAAATAAGGAAAGCGCCTATGACGGAATTTGGTTTCATGGTCAAGGTAGCTGGGCAGAAATAGGCGAGTCTCAAGTTGATGTTATAGTTGAGCATATGCGAAAAGTACACGACTCTGGTAAAATAGTTAACGAAGCTGGCATTGAAACTGGCGAGAAATTTTCATGGGCAAATTCAGCGCAGCAAATTTTTGCTAAAGTTTCTGTTTGACTATTGACGATAGTATGATAAGATTCAAATTGAACAAGTATTAACACTAATTGAGGCTATAAGATGGACCTAGCAAAAGTACCTACCCCAAAGAACCCTTACCCTGATGCTTCGGAATCTGAATTTGAGAGCATGGACGCTTACATGACGCACGCAAAAAGGATAATTTGTCATCACGCACCTAGAATCAAGAAAGGTTTGAAGGACG
>MDSV01197860.1_pt1 | contig 10868 bp, 14 predicted proteins | sample 810851 | NCBI WGS metagenome assembly MDSV01 (sample SAMN05326640, study PRJNA326480) | marine metagenome | isolation source: seawater | place: Atlantic Ocean: North East | collected 2012 | reverse complement strand
TCAACCATTTTTTCTCCTATATGAAGTATCTCCGTCTGCATATTTATGATTTACTTCACTGTGATGCATTTCGTCTGCTCTAACTTTTACAATTAAATCTGATAACTTTGCACCTTTTTTCATTTTATAATATTTTATTGCTAGTTCAGGTGCTGGAACGTTTTCAACATCTCCATTTTTTACCATTGCCAAATACTCTGTATAACTCTTAACTGCCTCTTCTTCAAAGTATCCTATCATTCTGTGTGCTGTTTTAAAATCTATTGCATATAATATTGCATAAAAAATCATAAAGATTAATTGTGCTAATAAAACTAGTAGTCTTTCAAATATATTAGGTTTTGCAATTTCAATAAAGAACATCAAATGCATTCTTTCATTTTCTGCTTCTGCTAACATTTCTCTGATATCAGGACCGTATCCTGTTTTCATTTTACGCAAACTTTTAAAATGTAACATCATACCTGCAACCATACCTGGCACACCTGCTACTGTTTCTAATACTACTGCTCTATGCCCATATCGTTTTGCAAAAAATGTGTCTGCCATAAATCTAAAGAACTTTGTCATACTCATTGCAAAAAAATTTCTCATTGTTCTTTATCCTTATACTTCTCTTTACGAGGTATAGTTTTAGTTTTATCCTTTTGAACTTTATGGCCGAAAGGTGTGTCATGCGTAAACAACTGCAAGTGCGATCTTGTTTTTGGTTTACTAATTTTCTTCGACATGTTTTTCACCTATTTCTATTGCTTCTTCTGTAGTGTATGGACTTTCATGTGCCATTGGTTCTTTTGTTTCTGTGATGTTTGGCCATACTTGGCTCATTGCATCATTTATTTCTATAAATGGTATTTGCTCTGATGGTAGTTCATCATCACTCCATATAGCCTCTACTGGACATTCTGGTTCACATAGTCCACAATCTATACATTCATCTGCACTTATTACCAGCATATCTGGACCTTCATAGAAACAGTCTACAGGACAAACCTCTACGCATTTTGTGTCTTTACACCCAACACAAGGACTACCTACTACAAAAGCCATAACTGTACTTATCTAAAATTAATATTATACTTAAATTATCTGTTTTTGTCAAGTGACTACTGAGGCAAAAGCAAGTAATAATGCAACTGTACCTAAAAATATACTTGCTACTAGAAATGCAAATAGAAGTATTCGCAAAGGTGTAATTTTTAATTGGCCGTCGTTTTTACCTACACCTATAACGGCCTTTAGTGCTTCTTTTATTAGAACCATAAGGAATTCAAGTACATTACTGTAAACATCATACCCATACACATTACCTGTACAATAGTTGGTATTACTACAAACATAACTAATGGGTCGTAATCTCCTTTATTCCAATAATCCTCTTGGCGCCATGCTTTGACTTCTTCTGGTGTTGCTTCTGTATAGAGTTTAACTTCTTCCATTACATCTCTGATAGATATTTGTCTAATCTATCGTTGTTCATTACAAATTTACTTTTGTATTGACCTGCGAATAATTTTGTTGCATCATCTACTTTTGCATCACCTACTTTTATAACGCCTACCATTGCCATCATAGCATGTGGTGAACATTCATAAATGTAAACACCTGGAGTATCTAATGTGATTGAAATCTCTTCATTCATTGCACCGTTCCAAGGTGTTGCTCCTGCAGGAGTTAATACTGATTTAGAATTATGTGCCATATCAGTTGCTACAAAATTCACAGTATCTCCTACTGAAACTTCTAAAACAGCAGGTTCAAATACCATCATACCACTGCTACCATTGTTCAACATTCTTACATAGTGGTCATCTGCAAATGCAGGTACAGAAAGTAAAAATACTGTTAATAATGTTATTATGCTTTTCATAATATCTCCTAAAATAATGTTAAAATCGATGCAAGAAAAAGTACCGCGGGTATTTCCCACGGTACTAAAATTAAACCTAAAATAATTATCTTACTATAGGACATCTATTTCTTACAATGTAATTAGTTGCCTTTCTAATTTCTTTCTTAGAAAGTTTACCGTCGTCATTTTTGTCAGCGGCTCTAAATAAACTTGGTTTTACTGTACACCCTTTGGCTAGTAATTCTTCCTTAACAACGAATCCGTCTAGATCACTGTCAAATCTTTCCATTCTCCAATCAGCATGTGCGTTTGAAACAAATAGTCCTAAAACTGCTAATGCAAATAATTTTTTCATTTTATTCTCCTTCTTTAGTACTATAATGTTGTACCGTACATAATAAACAATGGAATTGCAAATGGGAAAAACATTAAAAGTAACATTTCCAGAAAGTCACAGACTTTACATACAGTTTCATTGCTTCTTATATTATTAATTATTGTCGTCACGTTTTTTAATCTCTATATAATATTAAACACCTGGCGGTGATACCGCCAATATAGATACTACAAACAAAGTTATCAGAACAGAAAGTTCTAAGTGATCTCTAATTTTATTAATTTTCTTTTCGCTCATTACTCATGCTCCAGTCAACAATCTCCCGAACACTTCGTAATGCACCGTATAGGTTATCGGATGTCTGGATGGACATACTTAACCATATTGTGAATAAACTTCTTATCATGATGGGAGGTTGATATAATTTTAGTTTATAATATGTTATACGTGGTATTTATACACATGCATTTGAAACACCTAGATTATAGGCCAAAATTGGATTATTTGGTATTTTTGTGTATTTTAGAAATCGAAATTGTATCGATTTATTGGAGATGATTGCGAACTTTCTACACTATTTTGGAAGTCTAAAAATAAATTATTAAGTTCTTCTGGTAAAATTACATTTCTACCTCTAATTCTTGAACGTTTATTACTATTTTTAATCATAGACTTTACTGTATCTACTGCTTGATCTTGCATAGGATGTCTATACAACTGATCAAATCTATTATATACACCACTTTCAGATGCTAATATTTTTTTCAAGTTTTCAAAACCAGTAGTTTCAGATTTTTGAGGTACCAATCCTTCTATAATATTATTGTACCATTCATATTTAAATATATAATTATCGCTTAAAAAAGGACTGTTAGATATATAATTTTGATTATCAGGAGTTTTTACTTTCCTACTATCGTTCTCTATATGTATATTCTTTTTATCTACTACATCTATATTATTTTTAAATCCTGCATAAACTAGTTCTGGATTGTGATAATACAAATCCCTCAAACATAAAATATTTCTAGAATTACAAAATAGATAATATGGTGCTAGGATATCATGATAAAAAGTATCATTCATTCTGATTTTATTATCAGTTTTAGCAGACGAGTATTTGAATAAAGGTGGGTCTCCTCCCATTAATAAATTTTTTATTTTATATTCTGATTTTAATAAATCTATCCAGTACAGATGTACTGCTAGTTGGGGACTATGATTAGCAAATTGTTTTCCATAAGAAAAATGCATATTTTCCTCAAAAAATTTATATAAATCTATATCTATTATATTGAGGTCTACATCATTTTTATCTGACATATATTGTGCCATATATACATCTTCTGCGTTACAAATAGTTCCTTTCCAAAAACTTCTGTATGTATATGCTGTAATATTTTTACCTAAATGTTTTGCTAATGCCAAACTAAATTGACTATCTAAGCCTCCACTTAATGATAAGTTTACTTTATCTAAATCTTTTAATAAATCATTTACACAAGATAAAACAGACTGATCTGTTTTAGTTGCAAAGAACTTTACATAAAAAGCAGGAGAAATATCTATTTCTAGTCCTGGGTTTTTTCCTAATTTTATATTAGTTTCCATAAAAAAATAAAAATACTCTTAATTTGATAAATACATATAGTAAATAGTTATCAAAAACTTAAACATTTGGAGATTCATAATGGCTGTATATATTGTAGCATTAGATAGCGGAACACATGCAGACGCCACGGCGGCTGAGAGTGCCATAACTGGTGCGGGTGCATCAATTACGAAAACGTACAAATTTAATTTAACATATAAAATAGATTGTACATCAGACCAACTTGCCGCAATAGCAGGGGTCACACATAGTTCATTAGAAAGTGCAACTGAAGATATTACTATACAGTTTGACCAAACTCATTTAAAATACTTATGTAATAATGTTGCAAGTAATTTAAATAAAAATTATGATCCTCAATATGAAGGTTATGAATCATCAGTATATCTTTTAGATACTGGTGTAAATACTGCTCATACAGAATTTTCTAGTGCTAATACTATTGCACTACATAGTATGTATCAAGTAGATGGTAATCCAGATAATTCTGACTCAACAGGACACGGAACAGCAATGGCTAGTTTAATTAACGGTGGTAATGTTGGTGTTTCACCAAAATCTAATGTTTATAGTATTAAAGTTATGAACGATGTTACAACAACTGCAACTGTAGGCCATATGTTAGAAGCAATGGATGTTGCTTTAGAGCATCACTTGGATAATACACCTGCAAAAGTAAAAGCAGTATGTTTACCATGGACTACATCTAAAAATGCTTTATTAGATTCCAAATTAGAAGAAATGGAAACACATAACATGTTAGTTATATGTTCAGCAGGTAACAATGCCGCTGATGCTGATAACTACTCTCCAGCAGGTTTAGATCAAGTTATGACTGTAGGAGCACATAATCCTAGTTATGTAGTTGGTGGGTTTGGTGCCAATGCAACATGGTCAGGAGGCTCAGCAGGTTCCAACTTAGGAGAAGAGGTAGACATTTACAGTATAGGTTCAAATGTAAGTATTGCTCAACATAGTGATAATGTTTCGTACGGCACATCTTATGGAACAAGTCCTGCTACTGCCATTATTGCTGGTCTATCAGCACAATATGTAGAAAAGACTCCAACTGCTACAGCGACACAAATTAAGTCGTTTATGGTTTCAGGGGGAGACAGAGTAGGTAGAGGAGCAAACTTAACTTTTGATGCTAATCTTATTACTTCAACTGGTGCTAACGTTGACTTACTTAAAAAGTCTATTGGTGTTAGTCCACAAAAAACAGATGTAAATTTATCTACATTACCAACAGGTCTTGTAATTGCAGTTAAAAACGGTGAGTCAGGAACAGTTAATGTAGGCTTAAACGAAAATGCATCAAATGTTCAAGTATTGGCATTTAGTCCAGTACCACCATTTGCTTCGTTTGATACAAGCACAGGTGTTATAAGTGTTGACACTTCAGCAAATATGTCAGGAGTTACAGTACCTGGTAAGTATCACTTTGCAGTAAGAGGTGAAATTGCTAGTGCTACTAAAGTTGAAGAATACACAATTGGTGTTTACACTACAGAAGAAACAGAATTAGATTCTTCAAACGAATACTACTATGATGGTTCAAGTTACGACCAAGTTGTAAACTTTACATCTACCAAAGAGTAATCTTAAATCTTATAAGATCTAGTAAATAGAGATATGGATAATATCTTTATAGATCTTACATCAAAGAATAATCAATATATATGTGTAGAAGAACAGGGTTCTTGGTTATTTCACAGATTTGGAAAAAGACATATAGACAACGAAGAATTAAACTTTGATATACTTAAAAAATATCTTAAAATTCATTCCCCAACACAAATAACTCTTTATAGTATTCTAGGTGATCCTATGGAATATACTAGGATATTAGATTTATTGCATTTTTGTAGGAGATCAGATATAGTTGTAAATATTAATACCAATGGATTTAGTAAAAAGATAGAAAAAACACTAGCACACGACATAGAATATTGTTTCAAAATATATGGGTATAAAAACACATTAGACATTGTAGTCCCAGATGCAGATAAAACTTTATATAAAAATCTTAATCTTAATTTTAAACGTAAACCTAGAATACAATATATGTTATACCAACATAATCTATGCGATGTAAAAAATGTTATTAAATTATGTGAAAAGAATAATTTTACTTTAGAACTACATCCAGGAGTATGTGTTTATAATAATTTAAATCATATAATTAGTGAAAGTGGAGATTGGTTATATGATATCAAGGGTATAGAAGATTATAACTTTGATTGCCTTTATGAGCCCTTTACCGAATTCAAAGAATTAAAAAAAATATTCAAAAATTTTAAATCACAAGATAATAAATTTATACAATCTAACGAAGGATGGCACTTACTGAAAAACTATGTAAGAGATGTAGGTATAAGCATACTAGATATCTCTTTACCAAGTTTAAATTGTGAGGAGCAATACAAAAACGTAGACTGTATATCATATAAAGGTCACATGTTTGATAGTATAGAAAAAATGACAGTAATTACAAATGCTTATGTGCCTGATTGGACTCCAGAAAAATTTAATACTAAAGATCAATACCAAAAGAATATATACAACATATTATGTGAATTTTCTAATAGTGAAAAACAAACTATAAAGTCTTTGATATAGATATATCAGAAATATTATTACAGAAGTCAAAAGGACATACAGTTTTAGTTTCAGGCAATTCCCATGTATCATTAGATATATTTCCAAAGTTTTTAGCACCACACCAACTACTATATATTTCTCCAGTTGCATCTATATTAAGGCTTTCAAATCCTAGATGACATCTTAAACCTCTGAATGTGTTAAGTCCCTTATCTATAATTTGGTGTCCTTGGACATATTCTACTGTACCATCATCATATAAAAATTCTGTCATAAATGCATTTGGATCTGGAGCAGGAAAATTGTCTTCTACCTCTGATTCTCGCCTTGCATCTTGTTGCTTAATTCCTGGTCTTTCTAACACTACTTTTTCATTGTCTGTGTAATCCCAGTATGTTTTTTGCTTACTATGACGCCCTAAGAGCTTCTGATACATAGTTTTAACACATATACTAACATGATTATAATTGTTATGCTCACAGTCTAAAAATAAATTTCTTAATTCTTCTGCAAAGTTTCCTAGTTCTTGTACTTGTCCTCCTATACCTGCAATATTTATATCTATAAAAACGTGCTCTTTTATTTCATTTATAACATCTATAAAATGCTGTTTTTCTTGTGATAAAGGATGATATGTTAAAACTACAGCATTCATATAATGTTTAGCCTTAGCCCACCAATTAACAGTTCTACTGGCATTTGTATATACTGTACTATTAGTTTTATGTTCACTAATTGTTCTTATTATATCTTCAAATCCAGGAATTACAGTAACTTCTCCTCCTATTAATTCGTAGTCAACACGTTTGCCTAATCCGTTGTAATATAAAGAAAATTTATTAATTGCATCTATATATTGTTCTTTACTTAACCAAGGCTTACTGCCATTATGTAATTGGGGAGGACAATATTCACATTCGTAATTACAAGAATTACCCATGTTCCATTGTATTCTAATGAAGTTATTATCGTTTCTGGCGTGGGGGCCTTTGACCGAGACCAGGTTAGGCATTTTAAGGGGTAAATACTGAGACAGCACCAAATGACACAGAGTGTCCGCAACTAGTTGTACTTCCTACTCTTGCTACAAACTTTCCTTCTGCGGCTACGGTAAAACTACCATTAACTATAAAGGAATTCGTATGAGGGGGTTCGCCGTGGGGTGAGACACTATCTCCTATTAGTGAAACAGGCATTCCTTCGCAAAAAACGGTAACAGCACAAGGTCCCATAACCATACCAGGACCTACCATACTGAATCGTTTTGCCAATTGTGCCATAATAGTATTTATCTAAATACTAACTATCGTCTTCTGGTTCTTCTTCTGGTTTTGCTTCTACAATTTTTAAGTAATCTTCTGCACATTCTTTTATAGATTCGCTAATAGACAAGATTTTATCAGTACTTAAATCTATTTGCTCTGTTACAGAAGAAAATGTGAATGGTACAACTGCTATAGAGTTGTCTTGGTTGTCACCTGAATTAGTTAAAACAACCATTTTAGGATGTGTTAGTACAATTAACTTATTATCGTCATCAGTACCTATAAATTTACCTATAAGTTCTAATCCTGTTAATGTTTTAATTGTAACTACTTTATTGAGAAATTCTTTTAATTCTATTATCATAAACTAAAGCCTTTAAATGTGTCTCCATCTACGTCTTGTTTTGTACCACCAATAACGTAAGATGATATTTCTGTCTCTTGTGGTGCAACCTGTACTGAACTACCTGTAATCCATTGTTGAGTCCAAGGTAAAGGATTTGTACCACTATTATATATCTTTTCCTGCCCTACGGCATGCATTCGTTTGGCCGCAATATATTCTACATATTGTTTAAGAAGATCAGCATTAAGTCCAATAATACTTCCATCTTTAAATAGATAGTCTGCCCAGTCTTTTTCTTGTTCTACTGCTTCTACAAACATTTGAGTACATTCTTTATATGTTTCTTTTTGTATCTTAGCGAAGTCTTTATCTTCTCTAGGTAAAAATTTTAGCATCTGTTGTGTACTTGCTAAGTGTACATTTTCGTCTCTAGCAATAAGTTTAATAATTTTAGCATTACCTTCCATTCTTTTAAGTTCAGCAAATGCCCAACTACATGCAAAACTAACATAAAAACGTACACCTTCTAATATGTTTACACTCATTAAACACATCCAAATACGTTTCTTATGCTCATATAGGTCGTATTTTTTACTTCCCATATCTCTTAATGTGTTATACTCTATTAGTCTATCGTAGTTTTCTGTAATACTATCTGCACAATCGCATATTTCTTGAATGTCTAACATTTCATCAAACACTTTGCTAGGGTTTGCATAGACATTTCTTATAATATGTGTATAACTTCTACTATGTATAGTTTCTGAGAATGCCCATGTTTCAATCCATGTTTCTAATTCAGGAAGACTTACCACAGGCAGAAGAGCAATATTAGGTGAACGACCCTGTACACTATCTAATAGTATTTGTCTTTTAAGATTACTTGTAAAAATGTGCTGTTCATGATCTGTTAAATTTTTGAAGTCAGTAGCATCTTTAAGAATATCTACTTCTTCTGGTCGCCAAAAGAATCCTAATTGTTTGTCAGTTAGTTTATCAAACTGTTTATACTTTAAAGTATCATATCTTTGGACTACAGGCCCTCCTGTTGGGTCTAAGAACATTTTTACTTTAGTATGGTCTACTCTATTTTTTGTATTTAAAACTGTCATTATATTTTACAACTCTCGCAATCTTCGTCATCTATTTCAGTTATTTCTAACTGGTCTTGGTTATCTTCTTTGTGTATATCTATTTCACCTTGTCCATCATAGGTGTTATTATAGTATAATTGTTTGCCACCATATTTATAAAACATTAAGATATCTTGTATAAGTACACTCATTGGAACTTTCTCATCTTCGTAATGTTCTGGATTGTAAGATGTATTTACCGAAATTCCTTGATCTATGTACTTTTGTAGGACCGCCATTATCTTTAGATACCCTTGTGGGGACTTTTGATCCCATAATAAGTCATATTTGTTTTTGTAATAAGGATATCCTGGTACTACTTGCTTTAATACTCCATGCTTACTTTGTTTTATACTTACATAACTACGTGGAGGTTCGATACCATTTGTACTATTACTAATTTGTGCAGATGTTTCTGCAGGCATTAATGCCATTAACGTACTATTTCTGATACCTGTTTCTTTTAATTGTTTTCTTAATCCTTTCCAATCCTGTCTTTCTTTATGTTTAACTAATTCGTCAACATCTTTCTTATATGTTTGATTAGGAGTAATACCTAATCCATATTTTGTTTCCTCATTACCTTCTATTGCACCTTTTTCAACTGCCAAATCTGCACTCGCTTTAATTAAACTATAACTCCATGCTTCTGCCCATTCATCTACAAGTTCTAAATTGGGTTCTTGATAATTTGTATCGTTTTTCACTAGCCAGTATGCAAAATTAATTATACCAATACCCAGTGGACGTCTTTTCATTGTGCTAAGTTCTGCCGCTAATACTGGATACTCTTGATAATCAAGTAATTCATCTAGTCCTCTTACTGCTAAATTACATATCTTATCCATCTCTGATAAATCTTTTATTACTCCCCAATTGACAGCACTTAATGTACATAGACTAATTTCACCATTTTCATCTTTAGCATCATTCAATGGTTTTGTTGGTAGATTAATTTCACAACATAAATTACTTTGTTTGATAGGTGCTACTTCTTCTACAAAAGAGCCGTGTGTATTTGCATGATCAACATTCATTAAGTATATTCTACCCGTATCCTTCCTTTCTGTAACAAAAGAACTAAACAATTCTATTGCTGGAATACTTTTCTTGCTAATACTTGTCATACGTTCTGCTTTCTCATAAAGTTCTTGAAACTTGTCTTGATCATTAAAAAATGCTTCATATAATTCAGGAACTTCGTGTGGACTAAACAATGTTATATTACCACCACTAATAAGTCTTTCGTACATAAGTTTATTAAACTGTACACCATAGTCCATATGACGCACTCTGTTGTCCTCTGTGCCCTTATTATTCTTTAATACTAATAAGTCCTCAACTTCCAAATGCCAAATAGGATAGTATAGTGTGGCCGCTCCGCCTCTTACACCACCTTGCGAACAACTCTTAACTGCTGACTGGAACATTTTATAGAATGGAATAACTCCTGTATGAGTTGCATCTCCGTTTCTAATTTTAGAACCTACTGCTCTAATACTACCAGCACCAATACCTATACCTGCTTTCTGACTTACATACTTTACAATACTGCTACTTGTTGCGTTAATGCTATCTAAACTATCATCAGTTTCTATAAGTACGCAACTACTAAACTGTCTTTGTGGTGTTCTAACACCTGCCATAACTGGAGTAGGCAAGGAAATTTTAAATGTACTAATAGCATCATAATATGCCTTGACATATTGCATTCTTGTT
>MDSV01139724.1_pt1 | contig 10868 bp, 10 predicted proteins | sample 810851 | NCBI WGS metagenome assembly MDSV01 (sample SAMN05326640, study PRJNA326480) | marine metagenome | isolation source: seawater | place: Atlantic Ocean: North East | collected 2012 | reverse complement strand
GCATTTTGTTTTTTGTAAATTAAAAAGAATAAAAGATATGTAATTAAAAGTATAAAAAAGATCAAATCATTTTTAATTTTATTTGATTTTATTAAAGGTACATCAAATTCTATATTTCCAGCCTCATTTCTGTTTAATTCTTTAATTATACTCCCTTTATTATCTATTATTGCACTTACACCTTGATTTGTTGACCTTAGTAAGAATGTGTTATTTTCAATAGCTCTAAAGATTGATTTAGCAAAATGTTGATCGGGTCCAATAGACTTACCAAACCATCCATCTTCCGAAATATTAACAATTAGATTTGTGCTATCATCAGACTTTTGTATTAAATTGGTGAATATAATTTCATAACATATTAAAGGAAGAATTTTCATCTTATCAATTACAAGATTACTGTATTCTTTTCCTTTTAAAAAAGATCCATGCCCCTCTGTAATTTTTTTTAAACCAAATTTATTTAATATACTCTCAAAAGGTAAAAATTCTCCAAACGGAACTAATTTTCTTTTTTTATAACTCTGAATTATATCGAAGTTATTATTAATAACTAATAAACTGTTATAGAAACTACCTGATATCGGATCTAATGTATTTGCACCAAAGATAATAAGATGATTGCTAGAAAAGTTTTCAAATATTAATTCTTTAAATATTAAAATTTGATCATAACTATAACCACTAAAAACTCCTTCTGGCCAAATAAATAATGTTTTCTTATTTTTTACTGGATCACTATATCTTATTAATTTTTTAAACCTTTCCTCTATTTCCTTAGAGTTTAGTCCATATTTTAAATCAAAATTTGGTGATATAATTTTTACATAAATCTTTTCATTAGCATTCTCAATTACATTCCTATTTTTATTTACCTTATAATTTCCATAAATGAAAAGACTTAAAACGATTAAAAAGGTAATTGTGATGCAAAAGAGTTTTTGTATTTTACTTATTTTAAAAAACAAAATTATAGGAAAAGAAAATATCGATATCACAAAAAGATTGTAAGAATACAGCCCAATTTGATTTATTATTTGTAACAATTCATTAAATGAACTAGTACTATAAGCCCACAAATTCCATGGGAAACCAGTAAAAATGATAGCTCTCAAATAATCCGAAAACGCAAAACTTGCAGAAAATAGTATCAAAGAGGGAAAATCTAATTTTAAGTATGGACCAATAAATAAAGTGACTAATCCAACAAACAAACTTAAGAATAAAGGAATAAGTATTAATGCAAAAGGGATAAAAACCTTAAAATTTTCATCAAACGTAAGAGAATTAGTAATCCATGATATTCCAATTAAATAAAATCCAAATCCAAAAGCCATTCCAAATATAAAAAGATTTTTTTTATAAGGTTTTTTTCGGTAAACAGCTTTAGATTTTTTATTTATATAAACTAATAAATAAAAAAAAAATGGAAAAATAATAAAATTTACTAACGTAAGATTGAATGGCTTAAAAGATAATATTGATAACGAACCAAAAATAAAAGGAATAACATATAAGATTAAAAACCGATTATTTAAATATTTTTCAATCATTTACTAAATTAAAGTATTTATTTTCAATTCTATGCATTTCCTTAAAATCTTTATCTTTTTTATGTTCATAACCAAACAAATGTACTAATCCGTGTATCCATAAGCGATCAAATTCTATAAAAAAATTTTTTTTTTTATTTTTACTATTAATCTTATTAAAATTAATAATTATATCTCCAAGATATATTTCTTTATTTTTTTTTAATATTTTCTTAAGTTCATTTTTAGTTTGAAATGGAAACGATAATATATCGGTTGATTTATTTTTTTTTCTGAATTTTTTATTTAAATTTTTAATTTGTTTGTTTTCTGAAAGTAATAAAGTACAAAAAAAATTATTTTTCTTAAGCTCCTTTTGATTTAAATTTAGTTTGCTTATTTTTTTATTAAAATAATTACTTGGTTTTTTTATATATTTTAACCAGCTATTATCTTTAATGATAACATTAATCTTGATCATCAATGTTTTTATTTTGATAAGCTCTAATGATTTTTGAGACTAGAGGATGTCTAACTACATCATTATGATCAAATTCAATTATTTTAATTTCTTCAAGACCTTTAAGAATATTTCTTGATTTTATCAAACCTGAATCACGTTTATTTATTAAATCAACTTGGCTAGGGTCACCATTAACAACTAATTTTGAATTCTCGCCTATCCTTGTTAAGAACATTTTGATTTGTGTTTCTGTAGCATTTTGTGCTTCATCTAAAATTGCAAAACAATTTTTAAGCGTTCTACCTCTCATAAAAGCTAATGGAGCAATTTCTATTTCTCCGGTTTCAATTTTCTTATCTATTTTATCTGCACCAAAAAGTTCGTAAAGAGCGTCATATAAAGGTCTTAAATATGGATCAACTTTTTCTTTCATGTCCCCTGGTAAAAAACCTAATTTTTCACCAGCCTCAACTGCTGGTCTTGATAAAATTACCCTATCAATCTTTTTCTCAATTAATAATGTTATTGCAACTGATACAGCTAAAAAACTTTTTCCTGTTCCTGCAGGCCCAAGTGACATTACAATATCATTTTCCTTCAAAGCCTTTATATACTCTGATTGTTTTTCAGAACGAGCTATAACAGATTTTTTTGGGGTCTTTATTAATTGTTTAAAACTTTTAACATTAGACTCTTTGATCTCTAAATTTTTTTTCACGGATAAAACTATATCTTCTTTTTCAATAATATTCGTTAAAAAATATTTATTTATTAAAAATTTTATTGCGTCGCAAAAAATTGTTAATTTTTCTTTATTTCCTTTACAAGTTATAGAATTACCTCTGAAATAAACATCTGTGTTAGTTAGTTTAGATAGATTTTTAAGATTTTGATCAAACTGACCAACAATAGCCATTAACATTTCATTATCATTTATTGATATATTAACTGTCTCTTTGTCAATTTTTTTTATAATTAAATTTTGTTCTAATTTACTTATTTCAGACATTTAATTAAGCTGCATAATTAGTTCGATCCAAATTTAGGATAAGTTCACCATACAAAGTATTTTGATTTCCTTTTAAAATTTTCACATTTTTTATCATACCGGTTAAGTCATTATTACTTTCAACTATAACTGAATTAAAATGTTCATCCCGTCCAAAATATCTATTTCCACTTTTCATCTTATTTTCAAATAAAACTTTTACTGTTTTTTTTATTAAATTTTTTCTGTAATTTGTTTTAACATTTTCTGCAATACGTTGAAATTCGATTAATCTGTTCTTAGCTTCGCTTGTATCTACTTTGGTTAAATTATAAGCAGGAGTTCCTGGTCTTGCACTAAATATAAAAGAAAAAGAATTAATGAAACCGATTTGATTAATTAATTTAACAGTATGCTTAAAGTCATCATTTGTTTCACCAGGGTATCCGATTATAAAATCACTTGAAAATTTAATTTCAGGCTTCACTGAAATTAGCTTTTTAAAAATCTCTACATACTCTTCAACTGTATGTTTTCTGTTCATCGCCTCTAAAATTTTATTAGATCCACTTTGCACTGGAAGGTGTATTAATGGCATCAACTTGTCACAGATTTTATGTACTTCAATCAAATCATCTGTAAAATCTCTTGGATGCGACGTAGTATATCTAATTCTTTTTAAATCTTTTATTTTAGAAATCTCTAAAATTAAATTAGAAAGTTTATTTTCTTCAGAATGATATGCGTTTACATTCTGTCCAAGTAGAATTATCTCTCTTGCTCCATTTTTAACTAATTGATTTGCCTCAGAAATTAATTCTTTCATTGATCTTGAGTATTCTGCACCACGAGTATAAGGAACAACACAAAATTTACAAAACTTATCGCACCCCTCTTGAACAGTTAAAAACGATGAGATTTTGCTGTCTGTATTTTTTAAAGAATTTAAACTATCGAATTTTTCTATAACATCAAACTCGGTAATATCTATAGGTGACAATTTATTTTCTATTTTTAAAATCGTATCATTGATTTGGTGATAAGATTGAGGACCTAAAACAGCATCAATATATTTTTCTTTTTGTAAGAGAATGGTTCCTTCAGCTTGGGCAACGCAGCCTGCAATCAATACAATAGGTTTTCGTTTATTTCTGAATCTCTTTTTTAATCTTCCAATATCGTGGTAAACTTTTTCAGTTGCTTTTTCTCTAATGTGACACGTATTTAAAATATAACAATCCGCTTCATTCAAATTTTTCGTGGGTTCATAATTAATCTTTTTCGTTAAGTCAAAAATACGATTGCTATCGTACTGGTTCATTTGACACCCAAGTGTTTTGATGAAAATTTTTTTTAGCAAATTATTTTTTTATTTTTGAACCATATAGTTCTAGTTTATGATCAACCAATTTGTAGCCTAGTTTTTTTGCAACTTCATTTTGAAGTTTTTCTATTTCTTTATCGACAAATTCTATGATTTCGCCGCTATTAATATCAATTAAGTGATCATGATGTTCGTCGAGTGATGGTTCGTATCTTGCTTTTCCACTTTTAAAATCATGTTTTTCTAAAATCCCTGACTCCTCAAATAATTTTACTGTCCTATAAACTGTTGCAATACTAATTTTTTTATCTATTTGTGATACTCTTTTATGGAGTTCGTCTACATCGGGATGATCTTTTGAGCCATAAACTTCTTTGGATTCAGATATAACTTTAGCAATAGTTTTTCTTTGATCAGTAAGTCTGACACCTTTTTTTTGGCATTTTTCTTCAATCACATTCATATTAATTAATTTAACTTATATATATTGGTTTAATCAAATTTTTTTGTACTAATTTTTTTTTAATTAAAAGCTCAATATTAGCAAGGTTAAATTGGCCTAAATCTGAATTTTTATAACAGAATAAGTTGATTTTATTGGATATTTTAATTCCTTTTGCCACAGATAGAGAAGCTCTTAAAGAAGAAAAGCTACCTGGGCCGCTATTAACTAATACTGAAAAGTCATTATTAATATTTACTTTGTATTTTTTAATCATATTTATTACACTTAATACTAATTGATCGTTACCATTTTTTTTATTGAATTCATGAACGTAAAAATTACTATTAATCCTTAATCCAATATGATCTTCTTTGCCTATGAAATTTAAAATTAAAAAATCTTTAATCATTTATTTATTAATAACTAGTATATGTTTTCAAAACAATTTATATCCAAATAATCAATATAAAGAAATTGACGATTTTGGCATTATTTCATTAATGTACCATAGATTTGAGGAAAACAAATATCCCTCTACAAATATAAAGATAAATGATTTTAAGGAACATATAGAAATTATAGAGGAAAATAATATAAAATTTATTAATCCAAAAGATTTTAAAAATGCATTACAAAATGATAAATTGCAAAGAAAAATTCTTCTCACTATTGACGATGGGTTTCTATCCTTTTATAAAAATGCTTGGCCAATTCTTAAAGATAAAAAGATACCTTTTATACTTTTCGTAAGCACTAGAGAGGTTGGTGCTTTTAATTACATGACTTGGGATCAAATTAAAGAATTAAGTGAAGAAGATTTTGTTGAGATAGGGAACCATAGTCATACACATGAATATTTAGCAGATGAGAGTAATGAATTGATTAAAGAGGATATTTCAAAATCGATTTCTTTATTTAAGAAAAACCTTGGAAAAAATTCTGACTTTTTTTCTTACCCATTTGGCGAATATAGTAATGATTTTAAAAATATAATAAAAGATTTTGGCTTTAAATATGCCTTTGGTCAACACTCTGGTGTAATTGATGAAACTAAAGATTTTTATGAACTTCCGAGATATCCAATTAATGAAAAGTATGGAGAAGTCAAAAGATTTAAATCTTTAACTAAAACTTTACCTTTTAAATATAAAAAAATTTACCCAGAAGAAAAATATCTTTTACAGGCTAAAAATCCTCCAAATGTAAAAATTGAGTTCTATGATAATATAAAAAACTTGAATTATGTAAGTTGTTATTCAAATGAAGGTGATAAATGGAGGCAATCTAACATTAAATTTCAAAATTCTAATATACTTTTGATAAATATAGTTGAAAAATTTGTTGGGGAAAGAGGAAGAATTAATTGTTCCTTAAGAGATCCAAGTGGATATTGGAGATGGCTAGGTATTCAATTCGTAATTAGTGATAAATAATTTAAGAACTTAACTCAATTTTCTTAACAGAATTTACTAACCTTACTGGTTCAAAATCCATTAATCTGTTTTGTTTTATTATCTGGTTCAGTATTTTAGTGTACTCAGATCCTGTTTGAGCGTAATTATTTAATGTCTCTGTTAAATCAAGGCCTTTAATATTTTTGTTTTTATCTCTTAAAGATGATCTTTTTTGTCTAAATTTCGAATAGCTTTTGTGAGTATTAAGATTATTTTGATAAGCTTTTACTGACGCCCTCAAAATTGGAAATTTCAAAATTTTGTGATTTTTATTACTCTCTCTATCTAATGGAGCGATACCTTGTCCACTCCATGTCCATTGTCCAAAAATAGCATTTCCTTCTAAAGCAAATCTTGATGTTCCCCATCCACTTTCTTTGGCTGCTTGAGCTAAAGCGATTGAAGTTGGAATAATATCCATTCTAACAAGCAATTCTTTTAAATTTCCTTTTTTAACTTTGTATTCCAATAATTTTTGTCTAATCCACTGTTTTTCTAAATCGGTAGTAAATTTTTTATCAACTAAAGTAAGTAATTTTTTTCTATCATCAAGTATTCTCTCGTTTTCTGCTACGATAAGAGGTAACACAATTTTTATAAATGTCTCCTTTTTAAGTTTCGTGCTTTGGAGTTCATCAAGATCTCTAGGAAACTGAGTGAAATAAATAGGTTTAACAAGTTTTTGCACTCGTACTTTTCCCAAATCATATTCTACATCTTTAAAAAGATTTAAAACTGTCTCTGTTTTTAAGTTTAAGTTAGGTAAGATTACTTCATCAACATTCTTTCTTTTTACCTCAAGTTTAGGTTTTTTTTCAGATTTTTTTACTTCTTTTTTAGTTTCAGGTTTTTTAGTTTCTGTTTTATTTACTTCAGGTTTTTTAACTTCTTTTTTTACTTCAGGTTTTTTAACTTCTTTTTTAATCTCTGGCTTGTAAACTAATTCGCTATCTGAAAAATAATTTATACCACTTATTGTGATTGTTGTTACAACTGCTACCGATACAATTGCAATTATAACTATTTTAGCTTTTTGTGGTTGAAATTGCTGTTCATAAATTCCATGGAATAAATCGGTAAACAAATTACCAAAAAATTCATAAACTACCTTTCCTAACTTTGGAATTATATTTAAAAAATTTAAACCTATTTTTCCAAGTTGAACCCATAAATCTTTAAACGCTCGACCAATTTTTCTATTAGTATCGTATTTAAAGTTTTCTAATTTTCTGATTGCTCTATTTTTATCTCGAATTTTATTTTCTTTATATTCTGCTATATTAGATTTTATTTTTCCTATTGGTTTAACAATATTATCTCTTATAAAATTCGACTTAAAATCTTTTGGAATTGTAATCTTGTGTTTTTTTAAAATAAGTTCTAATTGACCTGATGTTAAATTTTTTCTACTTTTTTCATAGTCTTTAATTTCTTTAACATCGTAGATGTACGCCAGCTCTACTAATTTATCTCTATAACTTAACTTTTTCTTCATTGTATGGCCTCTACTGAATTTACTTCTTTAACATAATGCTTTAAGAGATTTTGTACTCCCTGTTTTAAAGTCATTAAAGAACTAGGGCATCCTGAACAGCTTCCTTGCAATTGAACTTTAACAACTCCATTTTCAAAGGATTTAAACTTTATATCTCCACCATCTCTTGCCACAGCTGGTCGAATTTTGGTATCTAAAACTTCAATAATTTTGTTCACAATTTCACTATCATTATTTTCAATTTCTGGCTTTTTTTTACTTTCTTTAAGTATTGGTTCGTCATTTTTTTCGAAATAATCATTTAAATGAGAGATTACCATTGGTTTTAGTTCATTCCATGAAACCTCATCATTTTTTTTAACGGAAAGAAATTTTTCTGATAACAAAATTAATTCTACACCTTTGAAGCTCAATAACTCTTTTACAAATGGTATATTTGTCTCATTTTTTTTATCTTTTTGAAATTCTTCATTTCCAACCGCTGATAGTGTCTTTTCAGACAAAAATTTTAGCGAGTTAGGATTTGGCGTAGTTTCTGTTTGTATCATTAGGGCTTTATATTATATCAAGCCTACTTTTTCACGTATATTCTTCAGGTTTTCCTCAGCTATTATGCTAGCTTTTTCAGTACCTTTTTTTAGAATATTTTTTAAATGTGACTTGTCTTTAAGTAATTTTTGAATTTCTTTTCCAACTGGGGCTATCTCATTTATTAAAACTTCGGCCAATTTTGTTTTTAATAAGGAATACTCTTTTCCTGCCATTTCTGAGATAGTTTTTTCTAAATTGTTTTTAGTTAATTCAGAATAAATGGTTAAAAGATTTAAGGCCTCAGGTTTGTTTTCTAATGATTTTATCTCGCCGGGTATAGAATTAGAGTCTGACTTGGCTTTTTTAATTTTTTTATTTATCTCATCTGCTGTATCTTTTAGATTTATTCTTGAATAATCAGACTCTTCAGATTTACTCATTTTTTTAGTTCCATCTCTTAAGCTCATAATTCTAGATATATTTTTAGGTATTAATGGTTCTGGTAACGGAAAAAAGTCTTTACAATTAAAATCTTTGTTAAATTTCTGAGCAATGTCACGAGATAATTCTAAGTGTTGTTTTTGATCGGCTCCAACTGGAACATGAGTAGCTTTATAAAGCAAAATATCAGCTGCCATTAAATTTGGATAAATATAAAGTCCAACACTAGCCTTTTCTTTGTCGGAACCTGCCTTATCCTTAAATTGCGTCATTCTATTTAACCAACCTATTCTAGAAACACAGTTTAAAATCCAAGCAAGTTCAGAGTGACCTGAAACTGAGGATTGATTAAAAATTATGCTTTTGTCAGGATTTAAACCTGTAGCTAGAAAACTTGCAACGGTCTCTAAAACATTATCATGTAATTCTTTCGGATTTTGAAAAACAGTAATTGCATGTAAATCAACAACACAATAAATACATTCCATTTCTTTCTGCAATGAAACAAAATTTTTTAGGGCCCCTAAATAATTTCCTAAATGAAGATTACCAGTTGGTTGGACTCCTGAAAATGCTAATTTTTTTTTATTCATTTAAATTTGTTTTATAGTTTTTAAAATTCAATATTCCTAATAAATAACATGATAATAAATAAAACATACCCACAAAACCAACAATAGATATTAAATAAATAGCTTTATAATTATAACTATAGTCTAAATAATTTGCGAACTTGTCTAAAGAAAATAGCAATATGGACGACATAAGAATTGAAGAAATCAATATCTTGATTAAATTTATCATTAATTGATTTTTTAGTAATAAAATTTTTTTAGTGTTTAATAAATGGATATAAATTAAAACTCCGACCCAAGTTGAAACTGATGTGGCAATTGGAATAATTATGAATCCAATTTTATTAAAAAAACTTACACTTATTAAAATATTTAAAAAAACAATAAATATAGAAATATAAAAAGGTGTTTTAGTGTTATCTCTTGCAAAAAAGAAATTTGATAAAATTTTTATTAATGCAAATGCCGGTACTCCATACCCAAAGAATTTTAATGCTGCGGCTGTCATTTCAACATCATTGGTAGAAAAAGATCCGTATCCAAATAATGCATTAACTATTTCGTTAGACGCTAATATTAGTCCAAAACATGCAGGAATTGAAAATAAGAGTGAAAGTTCGAAAGATTTGTTTTGAATATTAGAAATTTTTTTTACATTTTTCATTTTAAAGGCTTTGGAAAGAACTGGTAACGAAACAGTTCCAACAGCTATTCCTGCAATGGCAAGATTAATTTGGTAAACTCTATCAGCATAGTAAAGGTAAGAAACTGCACCTGATTGAAAAGATGCAATAATAGTACCAACTAGAATATTTATTTGTGTTACTCCTGAAGATAAAATACTTGGTAAAAGTTTTTTAAAAAAAAATTTCACTTTATTGTTAAACCTCAGGCTTAAATTTAAATTAGGCTTATAAAATTTTTTAGTTACATATATTAGAAAAAATAATTGAATTACTCCTGATATAGTTACACCATAAGAAAGCTGCTTTGCATAATCCAGCTCTTGCAAGTAAGAAAAAGTTAAACTTATAATTAAAACAACATTTAAAATGATGGGTGCGCCAGCAGCAGCGGCAAATTTATTATTAGAATTGAGTATTCCTGCAAAAAAGGATGATAGACTTACAAATAATAAAAAAGGAAATGTAATTCTTGTAAGTTCAACAGCTAAATTAAATTTTATTTGATCTTCCAAAAAACCCGGAGCGATGATGTAAATTAAGTATGGAGTAAAAATTTCCACTATTGTGACTATAAACAATAAAATTAACAGTAAAGAACTTAAAACATCGTCAGCAAACTTTTTTCCTTTTTTTTTGTCCTCGATTTTGGCAGACGTATAACTAGGTATAAATGCTGCATTAAATGTACCCTCAGCAAACAATCTTCTAAAAGTATTCGGCAGTCTAAAAGCTACAAAAAAGGCATCAGCAAATATTGATGCACCAAGAAAAATTGCTATTAAAATATCTCTTACATAACCTAAAATTCTGCTGATTAGGGTAAAAAAACTAAATACTGATGCTGAAGACAGTAGGTTCATAAATATTCTTAATTAGGCCATAAATTTTTAGTGAATTATCATTTTTTATATTACATACTCATAAGGTTAAATGC
>MDSV01036652.1_pt1 | contig 10868 bp, 11 predicted proteins | sample 810851 | NCBI WGS metagenome assembly MDSV01 (sample SAMN05326640, study PRJNA326480) | marine metagenome | isolation source: seawater | place: Atlantic Ocean: North East | collected 2012 | reverse complement strand
ATTTGTTCAAAACATCTTCTAGTCAAAAAAGTTGCTATTGTATTTACAAAGGGCAAATACCCCTCCAAAGCTAAACCCGCTGACATTCCTACAATTGCTTGTTCGGAAACTCCCTCCATAAAAAATCTTTCAGGGACTTTGTCTTTTGAATGTTTCATAAAACCTGGGCCTAAATCAGATCCTATAAAAATAATTTTTTTATTTTTTTTTTGTAGTTTTAATATAGTTTCAAAACAAGTTTTTCTCATTTTTTTATTACCTCAAACAGTTATTTAACTCTTCAATTTCTTCATCTGAAAAAGAATTTTTATGGTGCCAATAAGGATTATTTTCGGCAAAAGGAAATCCCTTACCTTTTATAGTATGACATATAGTTACTGAAGGCTTATTATTTTTATTTTTTTTAAATTTTAATAAATTTGTTGTTAGTTGTTCTGTGTCGTGTCCATTTATTTCTGAAACATCAAAACCAAAGCTTATCCATTTTTCAATTAAAGGCTCAAGATCAACTACATCCTTTGTAAATCCATATGATTGGATTTTATTATAATCAACAAGAACTTTTAAATTAGATAGTTCATGTTTAGAGGCGGCTAAAGCAGCTTCCCAAATCGACCCTTCATTTATTTCTCCGTCGCCAACTATTACATAAATTTTATGTTTTTCTTTTCTTATTTTTGCTGCTAAAGCCATACCTACGGCTATTGGCATGCCATGCCCCAAAGCTCCTGTAGAAACCTCAACTCCTGGAACTTTTGAGTATTCTGGATGCCCTCCTAATATTGAGCCAGTTTTACTAGTATTGTTTAGTAATTTTTCTGAAAAGAATTTTTTGTCTACTAGAATTGAATATAACGCTAAACACCCATGCCCTTTACTTAAAATTAAACGATCCCTATTACTTTTTTTTAAATTTTTTGGATCAAATTTAACAAATCTGTCATACAAAACTCTTAAAATTTCTACCAGAGACATAGCTGAACCCATGTGCCCTCGGCCGCCACCTATTAGAGCTTGAACAACAAGTTTTCTTAAATATTTAGATCTATCATCTAATTTTATTTCTAATGCTTTTTTATTTAAAAATTTATTCATTAAATTAATTAACTTTCCTGTTCCTGTTTAAGCTTGTACAGATCTGACCAAGTCGTTTTGGTACTATCAATAATTTTAGCTTGCCTAAATATTTTTGCTTCTTTTGCGCAATCTAATAAAAACTTACTACCTTTCCCAGATATGCCCTCTAATGCAAAATGAAATTCTACATCATTCATTGTATTTATAAGTTCTTCAATTCTCTTTTGTTGCTGTGGCAACTGATGAATTGAACATAATATAATTTTTTTAAGTTTCTTTTTTTTATGTGTCCATTGTGTTGTTGCTAACATATTAGACATAAATGGTTCTGGAATAATTTCCTCAACTATAAGTTTATTTCTCTCAGCATAATTATTTAAAATCATATTTTGTCCATTCCCAGGTATTTTGAAAGGACCTATATTCATATCAGTATTTATAATAGCTGTTGTCATTAATTATATGATTTATGGTAATTTATAATATTTTAAATATTCAGTATTTTTTTGTAGCAACGGTTTTTTAAAATTTTGAAATCTTACATTGCAAGCAATCCTTGCGAATTCAGAGTTGAATGGAATATTTCCATGAATTACAAATGGATTAAAGATGATCGCTTGTCCAAATTTCATTCTGGGAGGTTTTTTGTTTTCCATGAAGTTTAAAACTTTAGGTCCACTAACTAACCCGTCTGCCTCTTCTTTTTTCATTAAATCAATAGATTTTTTTAATTCAACATGATAGGCGCCGCTATAATCCTCTAAATCGTGTAAAGGTGCCCAAAGAATGTATGCAAAAGGAGAAATTCCTGAAATCATTTCGTAATGTGCTACCTGTTTGGCTTGATCATCTCCTGGGACATTAATAGTAGTATGAGCTCTTCTTTGAATAAAAAGTTCTTTACCACATAAATTTTCTATCAAGTCTGGAAAACAATTTATCATCATTTCTGATAGATTTTTATTAAAAGTTAAAAAATTTATCATTGATTTATTAATTTCAGCTTTTGACATTTTAGCCAAAGATCTTCTAACTTCTGTAATATTTTTTTTATTTATTCCTGGTATATTTATATTTTCTACAAAAGAATTAGTTAGTTTTTTAAATAAATTTAAATCTTCAACCTCGCAAACTGCATAACCTTTATCTTTGAGTTCTTTGTATTTATTCATAATTTAATACTACTTGCTAAAAAAAATTATCATTATTAAACACAAGGATTAGGATCTGATAAATGAATATCTTCAATATCATTTAACATTTCGTCTGATAATTTATAATCTATGCTACTTATATCCTCTCTTAATTGATCTATAGAAGTTACGCCTATTATATTGCTGGTAACGAATGGCCTGCTATTAACAAAAGCATTAGCTAATACACTTGGAGGAATATTATATTTCTTTGACAAACCCAAATATTTTTTAATAGCTTTTTCTCCTCTCTCTGTTTCGTGTCTTGAAAATCTTTTAGGCCACAATGTATATCGACAATTTTTTGGTTTATTTCCATTCGTATATTTTCCACTCAATCTCCCTCCAGCTAAAGGTGAGTAGGCTAACAGCCCACATTTTTCTCTAATTGCAACTTCAGAGTTGGCTATATCAAAAACTCTATTGATTAAACTATATCCATTTTGAACCGACATCACTCTTGGAAGATTTTTATTTTTTGAAGCATTAATAAATGTTAAAATCCCCCATGGCGTCTCATTTGATAAACCTATGTGCCTTACCTTACCTGATTTAATTATTTCATTAAGATAAGCCAAAACATCTTCTATAGGTGTCCATTCTGTATCTTTTGGATCATAAACAAAATCTAGTTTACCAAACACTGCAACATTTCTCTCAGGCCAATGTAACTGGTACAAATCAATATAATCTGTTTTCAGTCTTTTTAAACTATCATCTACAGCTTTATTAATATTTTTTTTATCAAATTTTAAATATTTTTTACCATTTCTAATCCAAGCTAAACCAGTCGCACCTACACCAATTGGATGACCTGATGCAATTTTTGATGCAATAATAATTTTATCCCTATTTTTATTTTTTTTTACCCAATTACCAATATACTCTTCCGATCTACCTGAAGTTTCTTTTTTTGGGTATATTGGATATATCTCTGCAGTATCAAAAAAATTTACACCTTTGTCAAAAGCAAGATTCATTATATCAAATGAATCTTTTTCAGAGCACTGTTCTCCGAAAGTCATTGTTCCTAAGCCAATAGAGCTTACTTTTATTTTGGAAGTGCCTAATTGATTATATTTCATAAGTTTTTGTTATTTAGTTCACCATCTATGATGGACATCTATTTTGATTTTTTCCTCATATATTTTTTCTATTTTTTTCATAAGATGGGAAATGCTAGGTAAATTTGAGGCATTTGTGTTTAAACTAACCTGATTTTTGTTTGTAGCACCAGGAATTACTACTGTCACTTCTTCTCTTTCTAAAATCCATTTTAAAGCTAGATCACTTAATGAAAAATTTTTTGGGAGTATTTTTTTTAACTCTTCTACAGCTTCTAAACCTTTGTTAAAATTTACACCTGAAAAAGTATCACCAACATCAAAAGCTTTTCCGTTTAAATTATAATTTCGGTGATCATTTTCAGCGAATATAGTATTTTTATCTATTTCACCACCTAACAACCCACTAGCTAATGGTCCTCTAGCAATTACAGCTATTTCTTTTTTTTTCGCTTCTTTTAAGAAATTTTCTATAGGTCTTTGTCTGAAAATATTAAAAACTAATTGTATGCTTTTAACATTTTTAAATTTTATTGCTTCTAAAGCATCAGAAATTTTCCATACACTGACTCCATAGTGGGCAATTTTTCCTTTTTTTACTAAACTGTCCATTAAATCATAAGTTTCAGGTTTTGAACAAATTTCAGTTGGTGGGCAATGTAATTGTAATAAATCTATACATTCTACATTTAAATTTTTTAAAGATCTGTCAACAAATTCTTCCATTGGCTGATGCTTATAGCCCTTTGGATAACTTGTTCCTCTTATTCTTCTACCTAATTTTGTAGTAATATAAATTTTTTCTTTGGTAAATTTTTTTAACTCTGATAAAAAATTCTCACTTCTTCCATCTCCATATGTATCAGATGTATCAAAAAAATTAATTCCCTTATCTAAAGCTTTTTTTAATAGTTCTCTCGCATCTGCGTCAGTGACTTCACCCCAACACCATCCTATTTGCCAACAGCCCAAGCCAATTTCAGAGACTCTCCAATTCAAGTTGGAAAACTTTCGGTATTTCATCAAAATCTTATTTATTATTGGAAAAAAAATATAATATTTTATAAATTTTTAATATATTCGTTTGATTTAGCTTGAGCTAATTTTGCTTTTTCTATTGTAGCAAGTCTTTCATTATAGGACTTGCCGGGAGGATCATATACATCAAACCTATTTGTTATAAATTGTGCAAAATCTTGACCCAATTTTGTAATTTCAATATAATCATTAGAAATTATAACTAATTCATCTTCTGCCATATCACTTAGATTTTCTATTTCTTTACTAAAATACTTTTTAAAATCTATACCAAATCTCGTTTCAAAATCTTTAAAATCTATTTTCCAATAAGTTCTAAGTTGTTGAGTTGCGTGTTGTCTAATTTTATCATCTTTTGATAGCTTCATTCCCCTAAATGTAGGAAATATTCCTTTATCAATACATTTTTTGTAAGCATTTAAATCGTAATAGCTTTGTGAATAATATTCGTCTCCTAAATTACCTTTTGTTGAGCTTCCAACTCCAACAAAATTAACTCTTCCTCCAGTTTGTGTTCCTGATGCGCCATAGTGTATTTTGCCTTTCTTAGCTTCATTTACCATCGGATCACTTGGTAAAGCATAACTTTCAAAGGCAACTCTTTCATAGCCAGCTTTAGCTAATTTTTTGTTTATTACATCTAATAATTCTTTTCTTTCCATAAAATCTGGTAAAGGACCTTCCTCTACCATTCTTATAGATGCTTTGTTTACCCAAGGTTTGTAAGCCAGTAAAGAAGTCTGAACTACAGTTGGTTTAAGTTGAACTATTTTATCGCAGGTATCTTCCATTGTTTTTTTTGTTTGACCTGGTTGACCTACGAGCAAATCAAAAGCAATAGTCTTGTATGCCTCTCTCACCTCTTTTGTAAGAATTTTTTCAAATATTTCATAAGGTTGAATCCTATTTACTCTTCTTTGAACAACCGGATCGAAATCTTGCATGCCAAATGATAGTCTGTTGGCATCACAAACCTTATGGTTATACATTAATCTGTCAGCATCTACTCTTCTTGGATCTATCTCTACTGTAAAATTGCCTACCTTTGAAAAATCAAAATAACCTTTTAGTTTTTCTACAAGAGTTTTAAGGTCTTCTCTATTTAATATCGTAGGTGAACCACCACCAAAAAATACAGTTTGAACATTAAGTTTTAAATTATTTTTTTTTAATAATTTAAAAAGCATATCTATCTCTTTATATAAATATGGTAAATATGCTTGAACGTTTTTATAGTTTGTTGTTATCATTTTACTACAAGTGCAAAACCAACAAAGCTGTTCACAAAAAGGAATGTGAACATAAAAAAATATTGGTTTGTCTGGATTTTTTGATAGCCATTGAACCAAAGATTTTTCGTAATCTATAGATCTAAAATCATAGCTCCAATGATCGCAGGTAGGATATTCTGCATAATTAAAAACTAGATTCTGATGGTATTTTCTAACAAGATCTGTCGGACTCAGTGAAGTTTTTTTCATTTCATTCATATTTTAACATAGGTCAATGATTTTGAGAAGTATATTTCTTAATTTTAAAATAGTGACTACTAATTGCAACAAAATCCATTGGAATAATATTAAGTTTTTTGATTTGATTTAATGAAAAAAATTTATACTTTTGTCCTTCAGATAAAATAATTTTTCTTTTTTTGGAAATTTTACATTCATAATAAACTATTTGGCGCTTTCTTTTTAAAGTAATCATACTAAAATTAACTGACAAAATTTTTCTAGCTGCTTTTACAATTAAATTTGTTTCTTCCTGTATTTCTCTTTCAACAGCTTTTTTATGTGTTTCGTTTTTATTTAAAGATCCACCAAAAAGTCCCCAAAAATTAGGGAAAAAGATATTTTTTTTATTATCTCTTAATTGCAGAAGATACTTGCCTTTAACAAAAATGATCCCCTTAGTAGCTTTGATCATTATATTTTTTTACATTGTATAAAATTTTCTAAATATTTTTCAACAATGTTTTTTGTAGATTGTGTTTTATACTTTAATTTTTGTTCCAATTTTTTTGTAGAAATATAAAATGAATTTTTATTATTATTTTTAATTTCCATAATTTTACTTTTAGAATTTAATTTTTTTTTTGCTATATGAAATATTTCTTTAAGAACGATTGGTCTAAAACTAACAAAATTAAATGTATCTCTAATTGTAATATCTTTTTTTATCAAAAATTTTACAAATTCCACTATCTCTTCTGTATTAATTACGCTGTTAAATTTACTTTTAATATTATGAACGACTATATTTTGATTTTTTTGCATTTTATTAAATACATTACTTAACCATGGCCTAGTAAATTTCTTTTGAAAAGGTTCACATAAAACTCCCGGAAGCCTGATATTTATAAAATTTATTTTTCGAGTATATAATATTTGTTCAGACAGCAATTTGGTTAAACCATAAGTATTTTGATTTTGAGGTAAGTAATTTTCATCTAATAATTTTTTTTTTATATCTCCATAAACTTCGACTGAGGATAGGTTTATTATTAATTTGACTCTATTGTCTTCAGCATAATTTATAATATTTTTTAAAATGTTAATGTTTGAATTAATATAGTTACCGATATTTATTTTTTTAGATGGTTCTTGATCAACTGCGCAATGAATTATAAATTTTGGATTTGGTTTAAGTTTTTTTTTAAAATTATTTTTTAAATCATACTTGATCCAAATAACATTTTTAATTTTCTTTATTTGGTTATTTTTTGTTCTGTAAATGCCAAAAACTTTATATTTATTTGAAAGTTTTTTAACAAGATCGATTCCAATTGAACCATTAGCTCCGGTTATTAAAATTGACATTTTTTTAATTGTTAAATTTTTGCTGATTACCAGATATATCTTCTGATGTAATTCTATTTTTGACATGGTCGCTATCATTAACAAACATTCCAAGAAACCATCTTCCCTCGTTACTGCTCCAAGATAATTTTTTATGAGGATCAATCACTTCTACGCCATGTGCTAGTGATCCATAAAATATTACTGCATCACCTTCGTCTATTCTATCCTCTAAATTAATACTTTTTGTTTTTGATAATTTAAAATAAAACCCACCAGTATCATAATCCTTACCTCTTTTGCTCATAACAATACCTGAAACAACTCTTTGGTTTTTTCTAGCATCAATATGTTCTTTTAATTCACCACCACCTGACGGATATCTGACTATTTGCAATCTATCGATTTGACCATTGCTTGGTATATTATTTTCAAATTTTCTTTTTTCGTTACCAGCTAAAAATTTGATATATCTCCAATGCCAATATGCTCCCTGCTTTAGTTTTTTTTCAAGCTTGCTTTTAATATTCCAATTGTAAAAATAAAATGAATGCTTAATTGCATAGAGGCTATATTTTTTTGTAATCTTTTTGTCGATCGCTCTATGAAAATTTGGAACTCTGTCGTGCATTTTATGAAAACTTGGTTTTCTCGTAATCTTATAGTGGTTTGCTAAATCTAACATTGTTTTTTTAAGATTTTTTGTAGCACATTTTTTTAAAATATAAGCTTCTCTATCAACATACATCTTTCTTATAATATTTTTTATGTAAGATTCGTTTTTATTATCAATAGCTTTTTTTAAATCTTCAAATTTAAGATCTTTAATTTTTCTAACATATCGTGGCGCAGGATATTTTTCCTCTAAATAATCCCAATATTTGTTTATTTTTTTTATAAGAGACATTTTTATTTTAAAATATTTTCTAATGTTTTTAACATTTTAATTTTACTAATTGAATGTTTGTTGCCTATAGTTTCAACCGAGTGTGCAGCTGCCATTGAACTAATTAATAAAGCTGTATCGCTATTAATTTTTGATTTAAGGCACGGCCCTATAAATGACAACATTGTGTCTCCTGCTCCAACTTTATCAACTATTTTATGTGCATAAGCATCCATATAAAAATATTTGCTTTGCTTCTTGTTATATAAAACAGAGCCCTTGCCTCCCAATGTCACTATTAAATTCTTAATATTTTTTTCCTTTGATAAATTACTCATTAATATTTCTAATTTACTAATTTTATCTCTCATTTCGTGTCTAATTTCTTTTTCATTTATTATCAAGGTGTCAAAATTATTATAATTTCTAATTGTGTGATAGCCAATATTTGAAGCATTAACTTGTGCATTTAAAGCTAAAAATTTTGAGTCCTTACATATTAAATTTGCACTTTTTTTTGAAATCAAGCCATGCCCATAATCGGAAGTAATTACCAAATCACTTTTTTTAATCTCTTTTTTTAATAATTTATTAAAAATAGCCTCATCTCTCTTATTAAGAATTTCATCATTAATATTATATATTCCAAATACTTTACTGTTGCTAATGCGGTCTACATATCGTCTTTTTAAAATAGTTGGAGAATTTTTTTTATAAATAAATTTTGCTTTAATATTTTTTGGAAGATGTTTTTTAATATCTTTAAGATAATCTTTTTTTTCACCTATCATGGAAAGAACAGTTATTTTGTTAGAAAATTCTGACAAGTTTCTTGCAATACTCAGCACTCCTCCAAGATATTGATCTTTTTGGGTTTCCTTAAGTACTAAAATTGGCTCCTTACCTGATTTGCCAATTGCTTCACAAAAATTATATTGATCTATAATTGTTTCTCCTATTACTAAAATTCTCAACTTTTTAAAATCCTCTATAACTTTTTTTATATTTTTAAAACTAAATACTTTACTAATCTTTTTAATAATTTTTTTTTGACTAGGAGAATAAAAATCTGTAGATCTATTAATTAACCTACTTGAACTGAATGTTAACTCTTCTGTAAAAAAAAGTTTTCCATTTATTTTTTTTATTTCTTTTATTTCATTTTTTATTTCCCCTGTAATATCATCATTTGGATTTTTATAATCTTTACCCTTGCAATATATATTCGGTTTAATAAATCTTATTGGATTGATGGCGGTGGGACTGTCATTTACCGCAACATAATCAACGGGTTCTAACGCTGCGATGGACTCACATCTAAGATTTTGATTAAAAACTGGTCTATTCGGACCTTTATTTACATATCTGTCTGAAGTTATGGTAACAACTAATTTATCACCTAATTCCTTTGCCTTATTTAGATGCTTGATATGTCCAACATGTAATAAATCAAAAACACCATGGCAAAGAACAATTTTTTTACCTTTGTGCTTTTCTTTGCTAATTCTATTTTTTAAATCTTTGAGTAAAAAAATTTTTTGTTTCATTAATTTTGTATATATTAAATTATTTCTTAGATAGTAGCCTGAACCAAATTTTTGTTGCCTCTCTTATACTTACTGGAGTCCAAACTGGTGCATTTTTCCAGTAATGAATTTTTCCTAAGAGATCCTTTATTCCCTTTTCTATGCTTATATTAGGTTGCCATTTAAGATCTTTTTTAATTTTTGAAATATTTGCTAATGATCTATCTGGTTCACCTGGTCGTTTTGGAATATGTATTTTTTTTCCCCCAATCAATTTTGCTATTTTATTTACTTTCACTTCTTTTCCTCCACCTATATTATAAATTTTATTTTTTTTCTTTGATAAAGCTGCTCTAATGATTCCATTTGCTAGATCTTTTACATGGATAAAATCTCTTGTTTGGTTGCCATCGCCAACAATAGTAAGGGGTTTATTTGCTAGTTTTTGCGCTAAAAAAACTCCAAAAACTGCGCCATAAGCTCCAGATGTTCGGGATCTTGGGCCGTAAGCATTAAAAAAACGAAGTGATATAGCTGGTAAATTATATACTTTTGCCCAGTGCATAATTAATTCTTCAGCTTGCCACTTAGTGAAAGCATAAGGATACATAGGCTGTATTTTGTCTGTCTCTTTAGTTGGATAATTTTTTGGAATACCATAACAACTCGCTGAAGCTGCATATATAAGCTTTTTAATTTTAATTTTTTTAACTGCCTGAATTATATTTAAAGTACCTTTAACATTTGATTTAAAATATTTATCAGGATTTTCTATACTTGGGACAATATCTGCTAAACCAGCCAAATGAACAACATATTGCACACCTTTAAAATATTTTTCTAAAGGTTTGTTTCCAGATATATCTATATTTATTACTTTTAATTTTTTTTTGCTGTGATGATTTAAGTTTGATCTTCGACCAGTACTGAAATTATCAAGAACAACAACATCGTGCCCGCGAAGAATAAGTTCATCGACTAGATTACTGCCAATAAATCCCGCTCCTCCTGTTACCAATGTTTTCATTTATATTTTTTATACTATGTTCATTTTCTAATTTAAACCTAGAAAATTTATTTAAAAACCTTTAATACACTACATTAATTATTTGATTACTTTTTATTCCTTTTAACTCTAATTTTTTCGCAATTTTGTCAAATGTTTCTATAGTTTGTTGACATACTAAAATTAATATTTTTGATTGTTGCTTTTTTTTAATTTTTAAAAATGATTTGCCAGTAATAACATTTACATTTACATGTTTTTGTTTTTCTATATTTAAATT
>MDSV01004505.1_pt1 | contig 10868 bp, 9 predicted proteins | sample 810851 | NCBI WGS metagenome assembly MDSV01 (sample SAMN05326640, study PRJNA326480) | marine metagenome | isolation source: seawater | place: Atlantic Ocean: North East | collected 2012 | reverse complement strand
GAGTTGGGCTTCAACGTTAACTTTGCCCCCGTCCTGGACGTAGGCGCCGGGCCAGGCATTGGAGACAGGTCTTTTTCTAACGATGCTGCCCTCGTCGTTGATTACGGAATCGCGACAATTGAAGGTTTAAGTGACGGAGGCGTCTTGCCAGTTGCCAAACACTTTCCGGGACACGGTGCAACAGATGCAGACTCACATGAGGGACGGGCGATAGGCCCGCCACTCGCTGAACTGGCTAAGAACGACCTAGTTCCCTTCGAAGCAGCGATCGGGTCAAAGAAATCAGCCATCATGGTTGGGCACAGTGAAATTCCTGATTTGACTGACGGGCTTCCGTCATCACTTTCACCAGCGGTTATTCAAGGTCTTCTGCGAGAAAACCTAAGGTTTGATGGACTCGTGGTCACTGACGCACTCAATATGAGGGCGGTCTCAGATCGGTGGAGTATCGAAGAAGCAGTCGTTATGGCTATAGAGGCCGGTGCTGATCTGATGATCCTCGGCAGTCTTGCAGATGTCGGCCCGGCATTTGCCAGTATTGACGAAGCCGTATACAGCGGTTATTTGCAGGTTGATCGCCTAAACGACGCGGCAGTAAACGTCTTGAGGGCCAAAGGCATTAATTCGTGCACGCTCGTAGGAAGGGTGCGCGGTGTCATGAACACTATGTATGACTGGTAAATCTGAATTTCGAAAAGTTCTCAACTAGTCGAAAGTGATGACTGAGCGAGTTACTGACCCAGATTTCATAGCTTCGAAGCCCTGATTGATTTCGTCCAAGCTAATTCTGGCTGAGACCATTTCGTCCAGCATTAGGCGACCATCAAGATACATATCAACAAGTCGGGGCATATCAGTTCGGAATTGGTTAGATCCCATATTGGAACCCTGAATCTTCTTTTCCATCAAGAAGTCAACACCGTGAATTTCAATGTTTGTTCCGATAGGAATCATGCCGATAACAGTTGCAGTGCCACCATTTCGCAAACTTTGGAAAGCTTGTTCGGTTGTTTGCTTTAAACCCACAGCTTCAAATGACTTGTGCACCCCGCCACTCGTCATCTCGTGAATACTTAGAACAGCGTCAGTATCGGCTGCATTGACAGTATCGGTGGCACCCATTTGGCGAGCGACTTCAAGCTTATTGTCGAGCATGTCGACAGCGATAACGCGTCCAGCACCTGCGATTCGGGCAGCCTGAACGGCAGCGAGCCCAATTCCGCCAGCGCCAAACACAGCGACAGTCTCTCCAGGCTCAACTCGTGCAGTCCGAAAAACTGCGCCCACTCCGGTCATCACGCCGCAGCCAATCAATGACGCACGATCAAGAGGCATGTCCTCACGGATTTTCACGATCGCGTGTTCATGCACCAGCATTTGTTCAGCGAATGATGAAAGGTTCAGGAATTGCCACGCGGGAGCACCGTCAATAGTTAAGCGGGGAGCTTCGTCAGGTCCGCGATTGCATTCAAGATCTTTACCGGAACAAATAGACGGCCGCCCTTCTGTGCAGTAGGAACAGTGGCCGCAGAAAACCGAAAGGCATGTGATCACATGGTCTCCAGGCTTCACATAGGTGACATCAGACCCGACGGCTTCAACCACGCCGGCTGATTCATGTCCAAGCACTGCGGGAGTCATGTAGGGATACAGGCCTTCCATGAAGTGCAGGTCGCTGTGACATAGTCCCGCCGCCGAGGTCTGGATTAGCACTTCACGCGGCCCTGGCTTGTCTATGCCGACCTCGGAGATTTCGAGTTGACCCGGAATTTCGTTCAGAACTGCTGCCTTCACGTCAAAGCCTTTCGATCCCGAGGTTCGCAATGGATGTACCCCGGATTGATTGAGTGCAGAGGCTAGCCCTCCCAACGCTTGGGAGCGAGAAGAATGTCGGAATGAGGGAAGTTAAGAGGTTCCGATTGAGAGAAGATTTTCTACTGGTTGGTACAGCTCCTCGAGATGGGAAACGTCGTCAGCCGATAGTTCGATGGAGCAGGCCTCAACCAATTGCTCTAGTTGTTCGACACGAGAGACACCAACAACGGGTGCTGTAATTCCTGGTTTGGATAACAACCATGCAATTGCTATTTGGGCGGGACGACATCCACGTTCATCGGCAAGGGTTATAACCCGGTCAGCGATAGCGAAATCCATTTCACCCCTATACAAAGATTCCGTCCGTGTGCGGTCTTGGCCTTTGGACCTATTGGTAGTCCCACCATCTAGGCTCCCCTGATAGGCGCCGGCCAGGATGCCCCGGGCTAGTGGGGACCATGGCTGCAGAGCCACCCCAGTGCTCACACAGTAGGGGTTCATCTCACGCTCCTCCTCCCGGTAGATAAGGTTGTAGTGGTTCTGCATGCTGACAAATTGGGTCCATCCATTAATTTTGGCCGTCAACTGAAGTTCGGCGAACTGCCACGCAAACATCGAAGAAGCTCCAATGTGGAGGGCTTTGCCAGCCTTGACGACGTCGTTCAAAGCCTCCATTGTTTCCTCGATCGGTCCCGCAGACGCCCCTCTGATCGCATGGGGGTGACGGTGGATGATTAGTTGGTCAACATATTCGAGACCAAGCCGCCGAAGAGAGCTATCCACACCTTCAATGATGTGTTTACGAGAAAGCCCTCCTTGGTTAGCCCCACGGCCCATGGGCATAGCAACTTTTGTGTTAATGACGTATTGATCCCTAGGAAGCAGATCACGTAGCAGTTGACCAACAACCTCTTCGCAGGCCCCCACTCCGTAGACATCTGCTGTATCGAAATAGAAGAGGCCCGATTCGATAGCAGCTTCGAATATTGGGCGAGCTTCATCAATCCCAAGGGTCCAGTCGCCTTGATGACCTCGCCCAGGCTCCCCAAAGTTCATGGTTCCCAAACAGAGTCTCGGCACCCGCAAGCTGGTTCGTTCGCCAAGGGTCGTTGTTTCTAGCATTGTTGGTCCTTTTTGAAAATATTGCAGTCCACCTGTTTTAAGCAAACGGGTCTTCTTGGGGGACTGCGCGGACTACTCTACGGCAACCGTAGAGCGGTACCGGAGGCTGATCTCATGACGGACTCAGTTTTGTACGCAGAACAAGACAAGATCGCGGTCATCACCCTTAATCGTCCCGAGCGTCTGAACACTTTGACCGCAGAAGTCATAAGCCGAGTAGCAGAATGCGTAGACCAGGCGACAGCTGCTGACGAGGTGGCCGCAATAGTTCTCCGAGGGGCAGGCCCAAACGTTTCGGCTGGCTATGACCTGGCCGATTTCTTGGCGCACAACGATGTTTCAGTTGGTGAGATATGGGACCCGGTGCGTGACTACCGAGCGATGTCCGCCAACGTTCGAAGTTTTATGAAAGTTTGGGAGTGCCCCAAACCGGTAGTGGCTGAAATTTCGGGTTGGGCGATTGGCGGTGCGACCGACTTGTTGTTGTGCGCAGATTTGTTGTTTATGGCAGATGACGCACAAATTGGTTACGCCCCGAGTCGGATTTATGGAACCCCGACGACAATGATGTGGATCCACCGGATAGGGCTGGAACATGCCAAACAATTTCTATTGACAGGTCGGCCAATCGACGCTGAAACAGCATTTCGGATTGGCCTGGTATCACATGTCTGTGAGGCAAAGGACCTCTCGCGGGCAGCCGAAGCAGAAGCGCGGCGGTTTGCCAGCATCCCGAGCAACCAGTTGGCTTTAAACAAACTCCTAATTAACCAAACTTTTGAGAGTATGGGTTTGCGTGCATCACAGATGCTAGGCACGTTTTTCGATGGGATAGCTCGCCACACCCCTGAGGCACAGGAATGGGCTTCGCGCATCAGAGGTGGCGATTTCCGTGACGCTATTGCGGAACGGGATCAACCCTGGGGTGACTATGGACAAAGCCAGTAGTTGAGAGTCTCGTTAGACGACGCGAAGTAGCTATTGCGAAGGCAATGTCACTTGGACGACTGGTGGTATGGGCTCTTCGCCACTTGCCACGGTGCGCGCAACTTGTTTCCAAGTCAGCAGCCATTGTTGCCAGAGGGGCCCTATCCGCCACTCGTCGATTGGTATGGCGGTCACGTCGACACCGAATCGCCGCCAGGCTTCAGTTCTCACTATGTCTGTCCTAGCTGGCCGACTTCCGTATCGATCAGGTAGGGCATATTGAAATAGCGGCTCTACGAAAGAATCGATTAGGCGACCTGCATCACGTCGATTAGGGGTATTGCTGATGATGCCGGCGTAATTCACGACTTTGATGCAACCATTGTCAATTACCGCCACGTCAACTTCCTCAGGTAACTCCGGAATAAAGCGAACGCTTACGCTGGGCATGCCAGAAGAACCCCAGGTCAAAGAACGTGTTTCGGTACTTTCGGGTCCGGCAGAAGGCTGGAAACGGCTGAACCAAGCCTCTTCCCAACTCGGAGCAACTTCAAGCCCCCATCTCAACATTTCGTCAAGCACTTTTGGCCAAGGGGTAACTCCCTCGACGTTTTCTGGGTGGAGTCGCTCCAGAGCAACCAAAAAATAAATCCCGAGACGACTTGAGAGGGGATCAGGAATCACGGCAGTCTCGGCGTGTTGACGCTCGAGCATGTCGCTGATCTTTGTGGGGGCTTGTAGTGGGAGTTGTCCTTGGTCGGGAAGCTCGTTTAAAGAGCGTTTCGGAGGTTCGTATCGAGACTTGGAACGGTTCAAGCAAGCAGCCAATTGGCTTACCGGAGTCAACATGGCATCTTGCAAAACTAGAGAGGGGTCAAGTCGGTCCAGTGCAATCGGCTGATACGGCTCAACTAACCTCTTTTCGGTTACGCGTCGTCGCTCGAGACTGTCTACTCCCAGAACCACGTCGGCAACTGGATTGTCTGAAGATCTTTCTAGAAGATTGACCATGGCAGTGGCGTCTTCTTCGAGGAAAACCAAAACCTCTATTCCAGTCTTTTCGGTGAACTCCTCAAGTGCCTCCTCGGGTAATTGGAACTCTTTATGGGTGAGGAGCCTCACTGTTTGAGGTTCCCGGTCCGAAGTTTTACACCCAGCCGCCAAGGCAGTGAAGATGACAAACACGAGCAGGAGGGACGTTGTGGGCTTAGAGATCACGAGAAGTCACTATCAGCAGAAAAACGCCATGATCTACCTCAATTGTCGGATCGTCAGTAACTTCGTTACTCAAGCCCAGACTGCTGAAAACTGGGAACGTATCAGCTAGCGACGAATTCCAACGTAACCCTGTGGTGGAAATTCGAGAGTCGGATCGAAGGGCGATAATGCTTACGTGGGAGCCGACGACATCATGCAAGTCAAATGCTTTGCCAGGCTTTAGGGCCACGACCCGACTTGCTCCGCAATGAGTGACGATTCGCTGATCAACGTTTTCTTCGCTTGCTAGCAGCATCGAACTGACTAGCAAATGATCAAGTCGGCCCCCACCACCAGTGATGATGTCGATGTTCTCGGCGCCGACGGTTCGGGCGAAACTCAAAGCGAGCGCTAAGTCGCTCTCATCTTTGTCTTCTGGGTGTTCTTCCACCACAAGTTGCGGATTCGCCATTTCAAGGTTTTCGCGGTTGAGAGAGTCGAAATCTCCGACCACGACATCAACCTGGATTCCCATATTTTGAGCGTGTAGATAGCCGATATCAGCCGCAATAACCAGCGTCGGAGGTTCGATATTCGGCAGGGACGGCAGATTTGGTCCTCCATCTATCACCCACGTACGAGTTGGGTCGAACGACGAATTTTGGAGTGAGCGCTGAGACACAGAACCATAATTGCCCAGAAACGCGACCGAATGACAGCGACTATCGGCAGAGCGACGCTTTCTGAGCGTTGTCTGCCGGTACCTTCGATACATAGTGAGAGCTTTTCGACGGCTGCTACGCCTACCGATCCTGGGAGTAAGCATTCTTGGATGCGCTGTTTTGATTACAGCAGTTGGAATAGCTATTGGCCCCCACAGCAAAGAAGCGCTCTTCGCAGTTGATCGAGAACGAATAGATGTAGACCTTGATTTATCGCCAGGCGCGCAAAGGACAGAGGTATATGACAGCGTCGGAAATGAAATAGGAATTCTCAGGTACGACATCGATCGACAACTCGTAAAAATTGGTGAGGTGCCCGACGACGTACTGGCTACCTTGTTGGCAGTCGAGGACAATAAATTTTGGACCCATAACGGCGTAGATATTCGAGCCATTTCTCGCGCAATGATTCAGAACCTAACCAGTGGTGCGATTACTCAAGGTGGCTCAACTATCACTCAACAAATAGTCAAACTTCGTGTTGTGGGAAATGAGAGTTCCTTTAGTCGCAAGATCCGTGAGGCTGTGCTCGCGGCGCGACTTGAAGAAGAATTCTCCAAAGAGGAGATTCTCGAGTTTTACCTCAACGAAATCTATTTTGGTAATGGTGCTTACGGTCTTCAAGCCGCATCTGAAACTTATTTCGGTAAGAACGTCGACCAACTCGATGTTGGTGATGCAGCATTCCTAGCTGGACTGATCCGAAGTCCTGGGATTTATGATGGTTTCGATGATGTTGAGATAGTCGGCAAGCGCCGAAGCATGTCTTTACAAAGTGCCTTAGATGCCGAAATCATCTCAGCGGAGGACCGAGACCGCTTCGAACAACGTGGACTACCTGACCGCAACAGGAGCCCGCAGCGGACCGATGAAACTCTGCGCAGGGACTATTTCCTTGATGAAGTTACTGAAGCGCTACTCGCCCATCCGGCGTTGGGGGAGACGTATCAGGAACGCTTTGCGAAGGTATACAACGGTGGTCTTCGAGTCTGGACAACCTTTGACCCCACTTTGCAACGACATATGGAAGAGGCAGTGGAAGATGTGTTGCCTGAAGGAGGAGGTGATTTCGAGGTCGCGATCGCATCTGTGGACCCTGCTACCGGAGCTGTCCAAGCATTCATCGGAGGTCCCGAATTTGCGGATTTTCAATTTAATCTCGTAACACAGGGAAGAAGACAACCGGGATCGTCCTTTAAGACATATGTGCTTGCAGCGGCCATCGAGAAAGCTGGATTATTTCCGTTTGACACGATTAGCGGAATGGGGCCATGCACCTTTCCTAATCCCCCCAACGTCGATTACGAAGTCACCAATTTCAATGAAAACGAAGGCGCGGTGGGGACTGTTCAGTTCGCCGTCCTCAAAAGTTCGAACTGTGGCTTCGTCCGTCTAGGGCTGCGTACAGGCTTAGACAACGTTGTGGAGGTAGCTAACCGCCTATTAGGTCGCAGTTCTGAAGATTCTTTTCGCCCCTACCTGTCAATGTCCTTAGGCGCTCAAGAGGTAACACCCCTCGAGCAAGCAGTCGCCTACGCCGCCATTGCCAATGGTGGGTTAAGAATGGAACCCTTCCTCATTAGCAAAATTGAAGATGCCAGTGGATCGGTGTTGTACCAACATGTCCCTCGCGGCCGTCGTGCTGTCAAAGCAACTACTGCTGCTTGGGTCTCGGAGGTGCTCGCCAACAACGTTGTAGCTGGCACTGGTCGGCGAGCTCGCCTTGAAAGTGGTCAACCATCCGCCGGGAAAACAGGCACTGCACAAGATTTCAGTGATGCTTGGTACGTCGGGTTCACACCTCACCTGAGCACCGCCGTTTGGATGGGGCATCCCGAAGAAAAAGTCTCAATGACCGATATACAGGGTCGAGAGGGGACTGGCGGTTGGGTTCCGGCACGTATCTGGGGTTCTTATATGACCCGCGTGTTAGAGCAGCAAGAAATCATTCCACTGCTACAACCGCCACCTCCGCAACGAAACTCTCGACCCTTGTACTTGGCTGAAGAGAAGTGCGCGGTCGACATCGATCTAGGCCCTGAACGTGGCCTAATGCAATTTGATTTGCCATGCGCGATGACTCAAGTGGACCTTGACGCCGGTAGCTTCTTGCCACACCCGGAGGCTAATTGCAGAATGACTGAGCTTTCAGCTACCGGTATCTATCGAGACGAGTATTTGAATTGTGCCCTCGTGCCGAATCGGAACCCTGTCACCACTACGACGGAGCCTCCTGTTGATGACGAGAATGGGACGTAATCGATAGGCAACGTGATAGAACCGGTGTAAGGAGTTAGCAGTTACCTATTAGTAAGGAGGCGGCTTTGAGTGAGCTTGAGGTCCTAGTCGAACTTCAGGAACTTGACACTCGGCTGTCGCAACTGGCTCACCGGTCCAAGACCCTGCCTGAATACGAACAGCTCGCGAACCTTCAAGCGGACGATCGTGAACTTCAAAACAGTTTTGGCCTGATTGAGGCCGAGTTGTCAACACTCCGGCAGAGTCAAAGCGACAGAGAGGCCGAAATCCAACAGTTAGAAGACAAGATCGCGAAAGCAACCAGTTCTCTGTACGGCGGAGACATGACATCACCGAAAGATGCGGCGGCGCTGCAAGGCGAAATTGAGTCCCTCTCAAAACGCCAATCTATCTTGGAGGACCAGATAATTGAATTGATGGAAAGAATCGAGCCGTACGCGACCGAAGAAACTCGGATTGAAAAGGCCAGGATTGACTGCCAAGAGGCGGTTACCGCTATCGAAGGCAAGATCGCATCAGCATTGTCTGAAGTTGAAGAGGAACGCGAGTCAGTGGTCGACGCAAAACGGGGGGCCGAAACGCGAGCAGGAAGCGATCTTGTAAGACTCTACGAAGACAATCGAAAGCGAATGGGCGATCACACGGCAGTAGGTCGGCTTGTCGGCACATCATGTGGAGCATGCTTCTTGGAAATCGCCGCAGTCGAAATTGACCGAATTCGAAGATTGCCAAGTGATGAACCCTCGGAATGTCCCGAGTGTGGCGCTCTTGTAGTGCGGTAGAGATCTCATGTTGTTGTGGTTTGCTGGAACAGCCCTGATAGCGATGTGGTTCACTTTTCGTGATCCAGCGATTGATCATCGATTGATAATTGCTGGAGCTCTTCTGCCCGATGCGATAGATGTCTTCTTGGGTACGACGAACCTCATGCACACGCTTGCGGCCCCGATTCTGCTGTTGATGGGGTTGATGGTTTGTACTATCGGACGACGTCAATTTCGTAGACATGCCTTGGCGGTTCCAATAGGAATATTTTGGCATTCAGTGTTTGATGGAGCTTGGATGAACACCGAAACGTTTTGGTGGCCATTTACGGATTCAACAAGCAGTGCAGCCAACATTCCGTTAGCGGATCGTGAAGTTCTACTGATCGTATTTATGGAGTTAATTGGCTTGGCCTTGCTGATTTGGAGTTGGCGATTAATGGGAATGAATCAAGCTGAGCGACGACGATTGTTTCTGCGAAGCGGCCGGATCGATCGTGACCTGATTAATCCAGGAACGAGGGGCTACTAGTGCTGTTAATCGTTCGACATGGCAGAACTGTTGCCAACGCGGACGGTCTCCTCCAGGGACGAGTGGACAACCCCCTTGACGGGGAGGGTGTTCGTCAAGCCGAGCAAATAGGAAACGCGTTGGGACTAATTGACGTGGTTGTCTCATCTCCACTACGACGAGCGCTTCAAACGGCGGAACCACTTGGGCTGCCCTGTCGCATTGATGAGCGTTGGATCGAACTGGACTATGGAGAATGGGACGAGAAACCGATTGGTGAAATCACCAAGGAGGAATGGACCCGATGGCGAAGTGACCCAAGCTTCGCGCCACCGGGAGGGGAGTCCTTAGAGGAATTGGACCGCAGGGTCGCACTGGGGTGCGAAGCTTTATTACTTGAGGCGGAAGAAAAAAATATCGCAGTGTTTACGCACGTTTCACCAATAAAGTCTGCGGTTTCCTGGGCACTGGGAACTGGTGAACAAATTTCATGGAACCTCAGCGTCGGGCAGGCTCAGATCACTCGAATAGCGGTGAGGGATGGACGGCCTGTGCTGACATCTTTTAACGAAACAGCACATCTTAAAATGCCTTAGCTCTTAGCCGTTAGCAGTTCGGTACATTCCCTCGCCTACCTCCACAACGCGACCCTGTTCGATCATGCGATCAATGTGGATCCGTGCTGAACGGGTTTCAACGTGATCAACAAAGTTCATGTCGACTGACGGCCGATACACAAATCGCCGTGATGCGCAGTCGTCGATTGATTTTGGCTCGCTCATGAAGTCAAGCATCGCTGATTCTCTGTTGGAGATCACACTCTCGAAGGCGTCCAACATTTCGAGGAATAATTCCCGGCCGGAAATAACCCATTTGTGATGAAAAGTTATGAAGTGGTCGGCGTCCAGAGAGCGGCACCGATTCAGAGACTGCTCGAAGCTGTCCAATGAGGAATGTGCGTCAAAATAGTAAGGCCCGAAACCTGATAACTCAATATCGCCCAGGAAGACAGCTCGGGCTTGAGGGATTAAGAACGCACAATGGCCACGGGTGTGTCCAGGCGTATGTGCTACCTGAATCTCAGCCCCTCCTAAATCAAAGACCTCACCGTCAGAAAAGGTTGACGCATCACTTCGAGGCTCATAGCTGAAGTCTTGTATTACCTCTTGTCGAAATTCTTCTTCGACAGATGGAGGCAACCCATACATAGACATCAATCCATCAATTGAAGTAAGCCCTACAGCGTCTGCCTCATGACACGACACGGGGACATCTTTGAGCTGACTTATTCCAGGAATATGGTCCTCATGCACATGAGATAGAAGTATTTGATCAACCCGTGTAGGCACCCCGCGATGCGCGACAGTGAGAGAAGGGTCAATCAGGACGGTCTTATGAGACCCCTGAACAAGAACTGAGTTTCCATGCGGGTATTTGCCCCTGTCTAAGCCTGTCAGAACCGTAATCGGGCCTAGTTCGAGCGCATCAGGCCAATCGATATTCGTAGATCTGTGATTCATTATCGAGAACGCTAGCTTGCCGGTTGCTTGT
>MDSV01000622.1_pt1 | contig 10868 bp, 10 predicted proteins | sample 810851 | NCBI WGS metagenome assembly MDSV01 (sample SAMN05326640, study PRJNA326480) | marine metagenome | isolation source: seawater | place: Atlantic Ocean: North East | collected 2012 | reverse complement strand
TTTACATCTTATAGTCCAATCTTTTGTTTCTCTAGTATTATGCATAGCAATCATTTTTATGCTTTTATATCTAGATTTGAAATTAACAATAATTGGTGGATCAATATTGGTATCTTTTTATGTATTGATTTCATTATTTTTTAGAAGAATGTTGTTTTTAAATAGTTTTCAAATTTCTCAAAATGAAGAGTCAAGAGTAAAAAATATACAAGAAAGTATTGGAGGCATTAGAGAGACTATAATTGGCAATATGTACAATTTATTTCTCAATAATTTTAGGAAAATAGACTGGGCAATGAATAAAGCTCTAATTAAAAATTCCGTTATTTCAACTATTCCAAGCCACCTAATTATGATGATTGCAATGACTTCTTTAACTTTATTAATTTTTTATAAAAGTTTTGGTGAGGGTAGTCTTGTAGACTCTCTTCCAATAATAGGAGGACTTATTCTAGGTGCCCAAAAGCTTATTCCACAATTACAAATAGTTTATAGTAGTTGGTCTAAAGCACAAGGAAATTATAAAATAATTGAGGAAGTTTTAATTGTTCTTAATAAAGTCAAATCTAATATCAAAATTAAAAATTCTTTGATACAAAAAATGCTCTTTAATAAAGAAATTAAAGTGAAGTCATTGTCTTTTAAACATCAAAATTCAAAAAAAAATATTTTTGAAAATGTTTCTTTCCTAATTAAAAAAAATGATATTGTAGGTATTTCTGGAAGTACAGGTTGTGGCAAAAGTACCTTATTAGATTGTGTAATTGGACTATTGAACCCGACCAGCGGCTCAATTAAAATTGATAATATTAGATTAAATAAAAATAATATAAAAAATTGGCAAAAAAATATTTCGCATGTGCCTCAATTTATCTATCTTGCAGATCTTTCAGTTCAAGAAAATATAACATTTGGATTAGATCATTCAAAAATTGATAGAAAGAAACTAATTGAAAGCTGTAAAATTGCAGAAATTTATGATTTTATAAAATCTAAAAGAGATGGATTTAATTTTATAGTTGGTGAAAAAGGTGGAAGACTTTCTGGTGGTCAGAAACAAAGAATTGGAATAGCTAGAGCCTTATATCTTGAAAAAGAATTACTGATACTAGATGAGTCAACTAATGCTTTGGATGATAATATTGAAAAAAAAATATTAAATAATTTAAAGAAATTTAGAAAAGATACTACTATAGTTCATATCACACATAAAAAAAGCCTAGTAAAATATTTTGACTCTCATTTTGTTTTTTCAAAAAATAGATTTAAAAAAATCAAATAGTGATTAAATTTTCTGTAGTAATACCTTCTTATAAAATTAATAAATTACTGTTTAAAACATTATCAAGTGTTTTTAAACAGACAAATAAACCCTACGAAATAATAATTATTTTTTCAAATAAAATATCCCAAGATCAAAAAAAACTTTTATTAAAGAAAAATAAAAATTTAAAAATATTTTTTTTTAATGATGGGAATGTATCTCAAAATAGAAATTATGGAGTCTTAAAAGCAAAGGGTAATTATATAGCCTTTTTGGATGACGACGATTTATGGAGTAAAGATTATCTAAGATATATAGAAAAAAGGATAAATGAAAATCAATCGAAATTGATAATAACATGGTTAAATAAAATTAAAGATCAGAAAGTAAGTAAATTTAAAGAAATTAGCCAAAAAGTAAAACCTGAAGATCTATTTATTTTTAATCCAGGTATAATTGGGTCAAATATAGTAATTGAGAAAAAAATTTTTAAAAAAATTGGCGGATTCGATAAAAAGTTAGCTTCATCAGAAGACAAAGATTTTTTTATCAGATTTCTTGATAAAAAAATAAAATTTAATATTTTGAAGAAACGACTAGTATACCATCGCCAAAAAAATCAAAAACAACTTTCATATGATACTACAGGAAAACAATTATTTTTAAAAAAATATGAATATAGGATGTCAAAAAAAGATATTTACATTAATGAGAGAAGAATTTTTTTATTAAAATCAAAAAATTCAAGCTATTTAAGAAAAATAGTATATTTTTTTAATGTTCTTTATAAGTTTATAATTTATAAAATTGGTTTTTAAAATGAAAGAATTAATTAATAACTATAAAATAAATCTATCTGAAACTCTTAAGAAGCTAGAGGTTGAAAAAGTTAAAGAATTAGGTGAACTAATTTTGAGCATATGGAAGACAAATAATACTATTTATTTATGCGGGAATGGTGGTAGTGCAGCAAATGCAATACATATTGCTAATGATATGACTTATGGCGCAGGTAAAAAAAATGGAAAAGGTATAAGTATAGAGTCACTTTCCTCCAACCCCGCTGTTTTAACTTGTCTAGCAAATGATTTAAGTTATGAGGATATTTTTTCTGAACAAATTAGGGTAAAAGGAAAATCCAACGATTTACTCATAGTTTTATCTGGAAGCGGTAATTCTAAAAATGTGATTAAAGCAATTGAAATTGCAAAAAATAAAAAAATGAAAACTTTTGCAATCGTAGGTTTTGACGGAGGAATTTGTAAAAAAATTGCTGATAACTCTATTCATTTCGATATTAACGATATGCAAGTAGCAGAAGATTTTCAGTTAATTGTGAGTCATATGTGTATGCAATGGTTGTCAAAGCAAAAGATTAATTAATTGTACAATATCTATGTGAAAAATTTAGATCTTAAAACACAATTTAAATTGATTAATATTAATGGAAAAAGATAGACACAAAAGGAAATTTTTAGATTTCATATTGAAGCCAATTTCAAAAATAGACTCACCACAAATTTTAGAATTTGGTATTAGTGAAATAGGAATGTCCACAAGCATATTTTTGGATTTATGTAAAAAAAATAATGGCAAACTTATATCAGTAGATACAAATAAAAATTCCCGAAGTTTTCAAGATATAAATTGGAAATTTATAAATACTAGAGATGATAATTTTGATGTTATAGAAAAATATATAGATAAAGAGTTAGATGTTATTTATTTGGATACAATACACAAAGCAGACCATGTAGAGAAAATCATTTACAATTATTATGAAAAATTAAAAGTTGGAGGTTTTTTTTTCGTAGATGATACTTCCTGGTTACCATATTTAAAAAGAAATAGAAAAGATCACTTTTTTATGGAAGTTAATAATCATGAAACGTTTGATAGAATAATCGAAATTTTTAATTCAAATAGTGATTCATTTGATTTAGAATTTTCTTTTGTTGGTACAGGAATTGCAAAAATTCACAAAATGAACAAAAATAAGTTATTTAAAAGAAGAAAAATAAAGTCAAGAAAAATGTCATTTTTAAATTTTGTAAGAAAAAGTTACAAAATTTTTCAATAAAAATATAAATTTTCAATATACTTTAAAAATTAAATGAAAAATTTAAGTTATATTTCAGAATTGTGTCTTCCAAGTAATTCTGGATATGCACAACATGTTTTAAAAATTTGTGATTCTTTTTCAAGAAAATTCGAAGCACATCTATATGTTATTTCAAATAACAAATCATTTATAAAATTAAAAAAAGAATATTTGTTAAAAAGAAAATTCAAAATTCATTCATATTCTAAGAATTATAAAAATAACTTTATTACTAGAATTTTTTTTTCATTATTTATTCTTAAAAATATAAACAAAAATTCACTTATCATTTCGAGGAGTTTAATCTCTAGTTTAACATTATCTTTATTCGGGGTAAAAAGTATTCTCGAGTTACATCATCCACCTAAGGGATTAAGTAGTCACATTTTTTACCTTTGTAGACTCTTTAAACTTGATAAAAACTTAAATTATATATTCTTACATAAAAATATAAAAAGATATTTAAAAATTAAAAGAGGAATAGTGCTTGATGATGCTTGTGACTTAAGTGATTTTAAAGTAAGGAAATCTAAAATTAAGTTTGAGTATTGTTACGTTGGAAGTTTATTTAAAGGAAAGGGTCTAGAAAAAATCATCGAACTTGCCAATTATTTCCCACAAAAAAAATTTCATGTTTTTGGAGACACGAAAACTATTGATCCCAATTTTAACAAGCTTCAAATTAAGAAATTAAAAAACTTACATATGCACAACTTCAAAAGCTATAAGTTTATTCCCAACATTTTAAAGAGATCAAAATATTTACTTCTTCCTTATTCAAATAAAGTGTCAGTAAACTCAAAAAATTTAGAAGTATCAAATTATATGTCCCCTCTGAAAATGTTCGATTATCTTGCATCTGGAAAAATTATTATCGCATCAAATTTAAAAGTTTATTCTCATATATTGAAAAATAACTTCAACTGCTTAATGCCAAAAAAAAATAATTTAAAATCTTGGGTAGATTTGATCAATAATATATCAAAAAAAAACATAAATTTAAATTATCTACAAATGAATGCACTAAATACAGCTTCGAAATATACTTGGGAAAAAAGAACGAAAAAGATTGATTATAATTTTAAAAATATATTATTAAAAAATTAAAATTTGTATGAAAAAAGAAATATATTATTGGTCTCCATTTATAGGAAGGGTCGCTACTATTAGGAGCGTAATTAACTCAATGATAGGACTAAAAAGATATTATGGTAAGCATTACAAAATTAATTTAATAAATTGTTATGGTGAATGGAATATTTTTCGTTCTCGTCTTAAACAAGAGAAAATAAATGTATTGAACATACAAAAGAAATTTAATTTAAATGTTGATATAAGTGGTTTTTTTTTTTCAAGATTAGTATATTTTTTTACTCTTTTAGTTTCTTACAATAGATTAAAAAATTTATTAAGTAAAAATCAACCAAATTTTTTAATTGTTCATTTATTAACTTATATTCCCTTTATAATCTATCTAAATAATAATTTTAAAACAAAATTAATTTTAAGAATTTCCGGTAAACCTAAACTAAATTTTTTTAGGTCACTTTTGTGGAAAATATCTAATAAAAATATAAGTATAGTTTTTTGCCCAACGATTGAAACGATGAATTATTTAAAGAAAAAAAATATTTTTGATGAAAAAAAGTTAAGATTTTTACCAGACCCTATTTTATTTGAGGAAGAAATAAAAAAACTATCAAAAGAAAAAAATAATGTGAAATTGACTAAACATCCTTTTTTTATAAGCGTAGGAAGATTGACAAAACAAAAAAATCACAAATTGCTAATTAATCTATACAAAAATTATAAGATAAAAGAAAAATTATTAATAATTGGTGACGGAGAATTAAAAGGCTACCTAGTTAAATTAATAAAAAAATTGAAGTTAGAGAAAAGTATTATTCTTTTAAACTATAGAAAAAATATATTTTATTATATAAAAAAAGCAAAAGCCGTAATAGTAACTTCATTATGGGAAGATCCAGGTTTTGTAATGATAGAATCTGCCCACTTAAATAAGCTAATTATTAGCTCTGACTGTCCAAGTGGTCCAAAAGAATTTATTGGGAAAAATAAAGGAGGGTTTTTGTTTAGTTCAGACTCTTTGATTTCACTAAAAAAATCAATTAAAAGTTTTTCGCGGTCAAATAAAGTTAATCTTAATAAAAAAATTTTGTATGCTAAAAAAAAATCAAAAATCTATACTATTGAAAACCACGCTAAAATGATAAATAAATATCTAAACTAAATGATCAAAAAATTTTCAATTTTTGATAATCAACCACTTATAGGCAATTTTTAATTAGAAAAATGAGAAAACAAAAAATTTTGATTACAGGCGCCGCAGGTTTTATTGGCTATTCACTTTGCAAAAAATTAATTACTAATAAAAATAATGAGGTAATTGGTATTGATAATATGAACTCTTATTATTCTGTAAAATTGAAAAAAGCAAGAATAAAAGAATTAAATTATGAAAAAAATTTTCAATTTTTTAAATTAGATTTACTAGAAAAAAGTAAGCTTAATGATTTATTTAAAAGAAAGAAATTTAATGTAGTTTATAACTTTGCTGCTCAAGCAGGAGTAAGGTATTCATTTGAAAATCCTGAAAGTTATATTAATTCAAATATTATTGGATTTAATAATTTATTGAATTTAATAAAAAAATTTAAAGTAAAGAAACTCTTTTTTGCCTCGTCATCGTCGGTATATGGTGATGTTGGTCCTTTTCCTAAAAAAGAAAATTCTAAATTAAATACTCTAAACATTTATTCTCTTTCTAAACTATCAAATGAAATTATTGCTAAATCCTTTAGCAAGAAATCAAATACACAAATTATTGGACTTAGGTTTTTTTCAATTTACGGAGAATGGGGTAGACCGGATATGTTAATATTAAAATATCTTTTGGCTGCCAAAAAAAATAAAGATTTTGAATTATTCAATTATGGAAATCATTATAGAGATTTTACATATATTGATGATGCGATTGAAATTGTAACTAAACTTAGCAAATTAAAGATTGGTAAAAAATTTGATATCTTTAATATCTGTTCCTCTAAGCCAATTAAAATTACAGAAATATTAAAAATAATAAATAGTTTTAAGATTAAAACAAAAATTATAAAAAAACCCTTGCATGCTGCAGATGTCTTTAAAACATTTGGTGATAATAGAAAAGTTAAAAGGATTGTTAAGAAAGTTAAATTTACCAATTATAAAACTGGTGTTCAAAATACAGTTAAGTGGTATAAAAAAAATAGATATCTATTTTAATGGTCATAAATCAAAAATAATAACATGCAAAACATTTAAATGAAAAATATAGAAAATATAAAAATAAATGTAGCAACAATATTATTTTCTGTTTTACCTATCTCAATTATCATAGGTCCGAGTTTTTCATTAATCAATACGGTTTTATTCAGCTTATGTTTCATAATTATATATTTTTCAAAAAATGATATTAAAATAAATGATTTTAAACCAGTTCTCTTATTATTTATTTTATATTTATATCTTATACTCAATTCATTAATCTCTGTTGATATCACATCTGGAATTTATCGAAACTTTGGTTTCGTTAGATTCATTCTTTTTTTTCTTATGGTTAATTATATTTTTTTTATTAATGGAAAAAATTCAAATATTTTAAAGGTTTGGGCAATAATTTTTTTTATAGTATTAGTTGATGTATATATAGAAAGATTTACAGGAAGTAATATTTTTGGATTTGGAAAATTAGAGATTAATGGGGTTCATCAACCTTACGCTAATAGAATTATAAGCTTTTTTAGAACTGAGCCTATAGCTGGAGCATTTTTATGTGGTTTTTGTTTCATAGTAATAGGATACATTTTTAATTTTTTGAAGTCTCAAAAAAAATTAAAAATATTTGGTTTTTTAATCCTCGCACTAACTTTACTTGGAGTAATACTGACAGGTGAAAGATCAAACGGTTTAAAAGCTTTAATTGGATTTATAATTTTTATTTCTATAATTGATTATGTAAAGTTAAGAAGTAAAATTATAATTTTTCTATCTATTTTTATAATTTTCTTTCTAACAATTAACTTTTCAGATTATATTAAATTAAGATATGTTGGTCAGTTTTATAATGAAATAAAGACTGAAGATCAAAGGGAAAAATTTTTAGAAAACAGTTTGTATATAAAACTTTATAAGTCGGGCTTTTATGTATTCAAAAATAATCCCTGGTTAGGAGTAGGAAATAAAAACTACAGGATTGAAACATGTGATAAAAAAAAGAATTCCATTCATAAAGAATATCTTTGCTTAACACACCCGCACCAAGTGTATATAGAGATGTTGTCTGAACATGGAATAGTTGGGACTATAATAATAATGTCAATAATCTTCTACCTTATGTTTCGAATAATTAGAAAAATAATTGAAAGTAGAAATTTCATTCAAGCTGGCTGTCTTGCTTTTTTATTAATAAATTTTATTCCAATATTGCCAAGTGGCTCATTTTTTAATAATTTCAATATAACTTTATTTATGATTAACTTATCTTTAATATATGCAGTAAATAAAGAAACAAATATTTTTTCAAAAAGATGAAAAAAATATTAATATTATATTTCGGGCCGTTAGCTCAATAGTAGAGTACTGCATTGACATTGCAGGGGTAGTTGGAGCGTAACCAACACGGCCCACCATCTTTTGAAGAATTTCTTTCAAGAATTTTAAAAATATTTTAAAACAACAACTTTAAATGAATAAAAATTTAATTAGAATTATCCCTAAATTAGATATTAAAAATGGTTTATTAATTAAAGGAATAAATTTAGAGGGATTAAGAGTATTAGGTAATCCCTACGAATTTGCTGAATTTTATTACAAAAGTGGTGCAGATGAAATTTGTTACATAGATAATGTGGCAACTCTATATGGAACAAATAATCTTCAAAAATTTGTAACCTTAACATCTAAAAATATATTTGTGCCTTTATCTGTTGGTGGCGGAATTAAGACAATTCAAGATATAGAGTCAATGTTAAATTCTGGGGCAGACAAAGTAAGTATTAATTCTGCTGCTATAGATGATATTAATTTTATTTATGATGCAGCTAAAAAGTTTGGATCTTCAACAATTGTTACAAATATTGAAACTATAAAAATAAATAACAAATATTATATATCCAAATCAAATGGGCGAGATATCGTTAATAAAAATCCTGTTAGTTGGGCAAAAAAAATTCAAGATTATGGTTCTGGTGAAATCTTTATTACCTGTGTAAACAACGAAGGTTTACAATCTGGTTTTGATATAAACATAATTGGCAAAATAAGTAAAAATGTAAATATTCCAGTTATAGCACATGGAGGAGCAGGTAAATTTGAACACGTTTTGAAAGTTATAAATGAAACCAATATCTCCGGTGTCTCATTGTCAGGTTTATTTCATTATAGTATTTTTAACAAATTTAATTTTAAATCTAAGAATATTGGAAACATAAGTTTTTTAGAAAATAATAAAAATGCTAAAACAAAAGATAATTTAAAGGAATTGAAAAATTACTTACATAAAAAAAAGATAAAAGTAAGAATATGAAAACTAATAAATTAAGGATTGGTATAATTGATTTAAAAATTAATAATATTTTTAGTATTTTTAAAGCAACACAAGTAGCAAATTTTAAATGTAAAATAATCGATAAAAAAGAAAATTATAAAAAATATGATTTGATCATTTTGCCTGGTGTTGGATCGTTTAAGGAAGCAATGAAAAAAATTAAAAAGGAGGACATTGATAAAAAGATATATGAATTTGTTGAATATAATTCAAAGAAACTTTTGGGTATTTGCTTAGGTATGCAGCTTTTATTTGAAAGAAGTGCAGAATTTGGAAATACCGAGGGTTTAAATCTACTAAGTGGGACGGTGGAAAAGTTTAAAAAAAAAGAGGTAAAAATTGTTCCTCATATGAATTGGAATAAAATTCATTTTAAAAACCTAAAAAATGAGTCTGCACTTAAAATTTTTGATAAAAAAGATTTTTATTTTGTACATTCGTTTTATTGTAAAATTAAAGAAAAAGATAATCTCTTAACTTACACTAATCATAAAAATTTAAAATTTTGCTCATCTGTACTACATAAAAATATTCTTGGGACTCAGTTCCATCCAGAGAAGAGTGGAAAAATAGGTATAAATTTTTTAAAAAAGATCGAAAAATTTTATGAAAAATAATATTAAACCTCTTTACGGCTTACCAAGAAAAGTAATTTTTTGTAAGAAAACTCTTATTTCAAATCAGAAGCCAACATCATCTATTGAATTTAATCATAATTTGAAATCGAAAAAAAGGACTTTATTTATTGATAAAAATCAAATTTCAGATTCTTGGAAATATTCTAGAGTAAAAAAAAAGATAAATTACAAAAAAAGAGAGAAGGAATTATTAAAGTTATTAGAGAGACACAGAAGTAATAACAGAAATTATGATTGTATAGTTCCCGGAAGTGGAGGAAAAGACAGTTGTTATGCTACACATATCCTTAAATATAAATATGGAATGAATCCTCTTACAATCACTTGGCCCCCTATATTGTACACCAAATATGGAAAACAAAACTTTAATAATTGGCTTTCAAATTGTAAAGTTGATAACATTTCAGCAAGCAGGGATCATTCAACAATGAAGATATTGACAAAATTATCTATTGAAAACTTAATGCACCCTTTTCAAACATTTATTTTAGGACAAAAAATTTTTGCGGCTAAAATGGCATTAAAATATAAAATACCTTTGGTTTTTTTTGGTGAAAATGAGGCTGAACATGGAAACCCAATTGCTGACAATAATTCATCTTTGAGAGATAAATCTTATTTTACAAGTGAAAATATGGATAAATTATATTTAGGTGGTGTTAAAATTGATAAATTGATTAATAATTTTAATTTAAAAAAAAAAAATTTAGATGTCTTCCTTCCACCCTCGTACAAAGATATAAATAAACAGAAAATTGAGGTCCACTACCTTGGTTATTACTTGAAGTGGGTCCCACAAGAAACTTTTTATTATTCCGTAGAGAATTGTGGTTTTCGACCAAGACCTTTTAGAACACAAGGAACTTATAGTAAATATAATAGCATAGATGATAAAATTGATGATCTACATTATTATACAACCTATATTAAATTTGGAATAGGAAGAGCAACGTATGATGTCTCTCAAGAATTGAGAAATGATCATTTGAATATAGAGGAAGGAAAAAAATTGATAAAAAAATATGATGGTGAATTTCCAAATATATATTTTAATGAGATAATGGAATATCTTAACATAAAGCCAAAAAATTTTTTTAGAAATTTAGATAAATTTAGATCACCTCACTTATGGAAAAAAACTAAAGATGAATGGAAATTGAGACACAATGTAAATAGGGATGGCACTGATGACTAATTTTGTTATTTAACTTATAGCTAATTAAGTATGTAGAAATAGAATAAAAATTACATGATAAGATC
>MDSV01167106.1_pt1 | contig 10869 bp, 17 predicted proteins | sample 810851 | NCBI WGS metagenome assembly MDSV01 (sample SAMN05326640, study PRJNA326480) | marine metagenome | isolation source: seawater | place: Atlantic Ocean: North East | collected 2012 | reverse complement strand
TTAGCACTAATGCGTCAACTTTTAGGACCAGATGTAGAAGTCGAAGGTTCCATGAAGCAAAACACAGACACCGAAGATAATTTAGATGCTGATTTGCTTGGTGATGTCCGCCAACAATATGAAGACGAGTGTGAACTAATACAACGAGCCTTTAATCGACGCATGGCTGCATGCTCAGTTGAATATAGAATTGATGATGACGGTGATGATGGCGTGTTTATTCGTGCATCAGCAATGATAAAGCTTGAATGGGAAGCAGATGATTGGGTAAAACTTCCCAACACCTGGGACAGAACAGTTTTTCACTCTGCACAAGAACTTAACGATATATTTGGTGATATATTCTACGATGATCCTTATCTTGCTAGCGAGAATGGTATTATAAAATGGGAATGTAATATCAACATTGAGCATCCTACTTTGGGTGGCAACTCTTTTCTTGCGCTCCCAGAAGAATATCAAGAATTGTGTGAAAAAGTTGATACTCAAATGGATGATAAGCGTGATGGTTTTCGAGAAATACTCTCAAACTATTTTAGGCGTGAAGGATATATGCAAGGTGGAGAATACATGAACCTTGCCATAAACATTGAGAATAGAGATGTAACTTCATACGAGTGGGATTTAGAAACTGACGGAGATTATGAAGACAGTTATGAGTCCACCGCAAGTTATTCTTTTGATTACGATCCAGAACAATTAAATATAACTTTACCAATCTTAATGAAACTTCTTGATTCTCGCGAGTTTAGAATCCAAATTCGTAGAAACTTATTGGCACTACCACAAAGAAATGTTGATACAGAATATTTTCTGCAAATGAACATGTCTGTAATTGATGTTGGTGGAGAAGCCAGAACTACCGTTAAATTCTTTATAAATCGTGATGAGCCCGATGAGATGGCAACACTTTTTCAAGAGCTTGTAGAGGGTGATATGGACGATGAAGACGAACTTAGAAGAGTGTTTGCTAGAACTCTTGCGCAAATAAGACAGCAAGCTGGACAATTCCCAGAGCAAGACAGCGCTGCTACCCAAGGTATAAACGAAAAGTTAGTTAAGACCTGGAAGCATTTTCTTTTCAATTAACACTAGATACTAATAGAACGATCAAGGAGGGCACCTTGTGGGCTATTGTGTTGGTGTAGCATTATTACTTGTAACAAACATATTTGCTACAAAACCCACATGGCAAATAAAACCTGATATTGTTGTGTGCAGTGATTCTAGAGTTTCTAATTTAAGAATTGATAAAGCTACTGAGTTTTGGAAAGCACTAAATCATAATTTTGGAACTGTTACTAGAGTCTCAAGAGACAATATGGCATGTGTTACTGGTGAGCCAGACTATGGCACAATTATGATTGACATTCCAAGTCAAAATTTTGATTTTAGTAGTCATTTAGGTACTACAAAAACATGGTGGAGAACCGATACTGGTGAGATTTTTAAAGCAAAAATTGAAATTAAAATTGGATGGGAAAACAAACCCCGAGTTTTAGAACACGAATTAGGACATGCTCTAGGTTTTAAAGACAATAATACTACTGGTCACCTAATGAATCACGAGTGGGCTCGTGGTGGATACAAGAAAAAAGGTTTGCAACGAGAACAAGCCGACTAAATACTTTAGGAGGCAATAAAATGTTAAAATACTTAACAATTTTTCTAATGTCGGCTTTATCCTGTTCGCCGGCAAAGCTTAGTTCTGACACAATGTCAGCAGATACAGGAGAAGCTGAAAATCGCGACTGGGTTACGTGGGATGAATGTTCTCAAAATATCGGAGACCACCCTTGTAATTTTGTTTTAACCAATCACAAAGGCGAAGAAGTAGAACTTTATGATTATTATGGCAAGGTTATTGTTGTTGATTTTTCCACTATGTGGTGCGGTGTTTGTATTAACATAGCAGCAGAAGGTGATAATTTAGTTGCAAAATATGGTGAAGACAATTTTATTTGGTTAACTGTTCTTATTGAAAACCAATATGGCTTACCACCTACCCAAGAAGATTTACAAAACTGGGTAGACATGGCGAACATTCAGGTGCCCGTTTTGGGGTCTGATAGAAATATGATTGACTATTCTGCAAAAACAGGTTATCCTATTACTAGTTGGCCAACATTAGTTGTTATTGACAAAAAAATGGTTTTAAAACATGGTTTAAATGGTTGGAGCGCAGCAGCAATTGATGCTTGGGTTAGTGCTTTATTATGATAATTGATCTAATTATAATCGGTTTTGCTTGTATAAGTGTTGCTGCTTTTGTTGGAACAAAAGATGATACAAAAATTAAACAAAATCAAGATATTACAATAGAGAAAACAGAATGATAGACTTGCTTGAAAATATTACCGAAGAACAATTATCAAAAATAATTGAAGAAGAAATTCAAAAAACTTTAATTCTTATGGAAAAGTGCTGGAAAGGCTACGAAAAAAAAGGCATGAAAAAAATGTTTGGTAAAATGTACCCAAACTGTGTAAAGAAAAAGAAAAAACGTAAGAGTAAAAAGAACGAAGAAGCTAATCCTCGTGTTCCACGCAAGAAAGGTCAGCCTGCTAAAAGTAAAAAGCATTCTGATTTATATACTGATGAAGACCCAAAGGGTACAATTCATGGTCTTGGGTACAAAGATGAATCAACTGCAAGAGCAAGCGTAACAAAAATACGTAATAGTAGTCGTTCACATGCACACAAAACACAAGCTGCAATTGCTATGGAGCAAAGAGCTAAAGCTGCTGGCAAATCAAAGGAAGCAGCTATATTTCGTAAGTTTATAGAACAGCAAAAGAAAAAAACAAAAGCCAAGAGTAAGAATAAATGAAACTCCTACTTGAAAATTGGCGAAAGTACATAGACGAAGTTGAAAGATTTCCAGATATCGCTACATCCCAAGACGAGATCCAACAAAGTTTAGACTATTTTTATCAAGACCATGCACCAAGCAAAGGCCAGCGAAAAGAGTTAGGCGAGTGGAAAGGGCATAAGATGGTTGCTTTTGAATTACCCGAAGGTGATATACTTTTCTTTGCCGTCGATGAACAAGATAGAGCAAAAGCTTATGTTAGTGTAGAGATATTTCGTGATAGTTATTCGGTAGGAAATGTTCGTAAAACAAAGGGTGGTGGATTTTACACGAGTGAGCTATACAAATGGGTATTGGAACAATTTGGAACACTATACAGCGACAGTAAACAAACCACTGCTGGTGAGAGCATTTGGCGAAGGCTAATGCAAGACCCCGAAGTAAGTGTTGAAGAACCAAGTGATGAAAACGATGGTCGATGGAAGCTAACAAAATGAAACTCCTACTTGAAAATTGGCGCAATTATGTTTTATTAGAAAATATTGAAACAGCGACTCGTCTATCGATTTTTGACTTCGATGAAACAATTGCATTTTCAGAAGGATATATAATTGTTATAAATAAACAAACTGGCGACGAGTTTCAAATTAGCTCACAAGAAGAATACGATAAGCTTAAAAACGATGGTGGTTATGAATTTGATTTCTCTCCTCTTGAACAAGTAAACAATGCAGTTGAAAATCCAAGTATTACTTCAATTATGCGAGACAGATTAAGAGACCCAAACACTCAGGTAATGGTTTTAACAGCAAGGGCTCCTGTTTCAATTGATGATATTCACAGAGTTCTTCAAACCTTTGATGATCCGATTGAAACAGAAAATATTATTATGATTGGTAATGAAGGCGGCAATAAAGGCGAATATGTAAGAGATGTTATTCTTTCAAAGTATGATAATATTAAAGAAATAGAATTTTATGATGATTCTAATAATAATATTGTTGACATGCAAGCAGTAAAAAACGAAACATCTGAAACAGGTCGTATTGAAAAGTTTGACATTTACAAGGTGTCAGAAGGAAATCCTGAGAAAGTAGATTGAAACAACTAATTATATCGTGGAGGAAACACGATGTCTAATAACAATGGGTGGGAAACCTACTCAAAACTAGTTTTACAACAATTAGAAACGATGTCTAACGGTATTGAAGCTTTGCGCACCGAACTTCAAGATATGAAAGGACAGCTTACAGAGTTAAAAGCAAAAGAAGACCGTGTACAAGATTTAAAAGCGTGGAAAGAAAAAATGGATGATGTTGCATCTCCTCCACAATTAAAAACTGCCCTTGAAGAGATTGAAGATTTAAAAACTTTTAAAACTAAATCTGTTACAATGTTTATGGTTGTTCAATCAATTATGGGTATTGCAATGGCTTGGGCTTTGGATATTTTTTAAAAAATAAACATTCTTTGTGGTGCTTGCTCAAATATATCTTTTATATTGTGATCGGCTAATATTTTTTGAATATGTGAGACCATAGTTAAAGTATGGCGCTGTCTGATTACATTACTGATAAATTAAAAAGAATAGTATCACAAATTAGTGGAAAACCAGATAAAGATTACCCATTAGTACCTGAATATATCATAAAAGGCAAAGGTGTAATTTATTGTTTAGCGCCAGATATGAGATCATTTAGTAAAGCAGAAAGAGGCACACCAGTTTATGTCGTTGTTAAAAACTACAATAATACTGGTAAAGCTTTAATTTATACTTATGCTGGTGATATACTACTAATAGAACCTGAAGAAATTGAAGAAATAGGCTTTGATTAGTGTTATTTGAATTTGCAAATTTTTGGAAAACTACATGTACTGTACTCGGTTGCTGGGTTTTGTACTGGACTGCCGGTTTTGAATTTGCCTGTATTACTATATTAAGTCTTATGCTCTGTAGTGTGTTATTAAGTAAATAAGTCGCTATTTATTGCATGTTGCAAGAAAAAAATAGAAAATATTATAGCAATATCAAATATCACAAAAAAATTTATTTAGTTTATTATAAAAAAAATAGTGCCGGCGGTTACGATAAACTTGTATCTGATGGTCCTTTTAAAAAACTTGAAGAAGCACAAGATATAATGATTAAAAACCTTAGCGAAGGAATCTGTTCCTGGATAGTTTCATATGAAGGATAAGAAAAATGTTTTTGGCCAACTCCATTCAAAAGAGTTTTCTGTTGGTGATATTGTTGAGTGGTCTTCATGGTGTGACCATAAAGAATCGTGGACACAAAATTATGGGGTAATAACAGAAATTAAAAATGAATTACGACACAATAGGTTAGTGTCGATATCTAAAGTGCTTCCAGTTAATAGTAATGTTGAAATGGAGCATTTTACTATGAGTTTAAGACTAGTATCAAGAAATAAGGATGTTGAAATTGAAGATTGATCATATAGCAATAAAAGTTTCTGATTTAGAAAAAGCAGAAGAATGGTATGTAAGTGAGGTAAATGCAGAAGTTGTTTATCGTGATAATAAATATATCAGAATTAAGTGTGATAATACTTACATTGCGCTTATAGATGAAAAATACTATCCACACAATCATATTGGTTTTTTAGTAAATGATATTAAAGATTTACCTGCTGAAAAAGGTGAAGTTGTAAAACATCGTGATGGTACGATTGGTGTTTATGTAAAAGACCCATTTGAAAACTATATAGAGTATATTTGGTACTCTGACGAAGCGCGCGAGGTTTTTTTAGATGATTGAGATTATATCGCCATTAATAAAAAAGTTTCTTCCCTTTGCACAAAAACGCATGGGATTTAATGCACCACCAAAACTTTTTTTACGTGGTGACAATAAAAATGCAGAAAACCCACTTGGAAAAACTGCCTATTATGATCCAGCGCAAAAAAGTATTACCATCTATATAACTGGTCGACACCCAAAAGATATCATGCGTTCGATTTCTCACGAATTAGTGCACCATGCACAGAACTGTCGTGGCGAGTTTGATAAGCCGCATCAGATGGGTGATGGCTACGCTCAAAATGATTCTCATATGCGTGAAATGGAGCGTGAAGCATATGAAGTTGGAAATATGTGCTTCCGAGATTGGGAAGACGGACTAAAAAACACTATTTATTTAGAACATCTACAAAAAGGAGATAAAAAGATGTCAACGAAAGATTGGAAAAATAACGAACTTAAGAGCCTACTTGCTGAGTCTTGGGGCTTTAAAATGGATCTCACTAAACTTAATGAGAACCAAAAAGAATATGACTTGGACGAGAATGCAGAGGGTCGTATGGCACCGCCTAACCACTACTGCGCGCATCACGTCAAGTTTGAAGGACGCGAGGCGTACACAGTTGATCACAACTATGATGAGACACTCCAAGAAGTCACCGAGTACGACTTGAAGTTTGAAGATGGTACAATTCAAAGAAACGTTCCTGCTTCACAGCTTGAAGTTCTTGAAGCTTCTGAGTTAGAAGAAGGCAAAATGCACAACAGAGATCATCCTGACGTTAAGAAGGTCAAGAAAGACAGAGATGAAAAGATGAAGGAAGAGGACGAGAAGGACCTTGATGAGGGCGGTGCTGCCCAACGTAGGGGCGACCCACGCGTTCGTCGCCAAGACCCCGATAGACTTCGTGAAGAAGAAGAGCTTGAAGAAGACAAGATGCCTGATGAGAATAACGATGGTGTTCCGGATTATGCTCAAGACGGCAAGGGCAAGAATGATCAAGGAAAAGCTAAAGGCGTCGGTGATGACGATGACAAAGACAAAAAAGAAGATCACGATGATGGTGATAAAGATTTAAGCAAAGTTCCGCCACAACTTCGTAAGCATGTTGGCAAGAAGAAGGGTGTAACTAAAGAAGAGCTTGAAGCACTTGTCAAAAGAGCACTGAAGGAAGCGTTACAAAAACGTAAAGGATAATGATAAAATGACAGGGGAATATAAAAGTTGAGCTTAAAAAGCTTAGAAATAAGTTTATAAAGAACCTGTTATTTACAACAATAACGGAAGGAACAAATATGTCATTAGATTCACAATGGAGAGATTTTTTATTAAACGAAGAACTGGATGAGAGGTCAATCTTTACCTATATTCAAGGTCTCCAAGAGATAATTTCCAATCTTAAACCTCGCACAGTCTCGGAAAAAAGAAGACTCCAACTTGCAAAGCAACACATTCGCGAAGTGCGAAAGTATGCACGCAGAATTATGAATGAAAATATGGACCTTCAGGAAAAGTTGCAATTGTTAGAAGAAAGTAAAGGAGATGAATAATGGGTGGTGTCGCTGGGCACATGGCCCATCTTTCTGAAGATACAGATCTAACATTTAATGAAATTGTAAGTGTTCTTACAAAAGTTGCCAGTGCAGATATTAAAAACGCTACCGAAAAAGTCGATGGTCAAAATTTATTTTTGAGTGTCGATTCTTCTGGTGAAATAAAAACAGCACGCAACAACGGTGATATTAAGAAAGGTGGTATGACTACCGATGAATATATCAGTAAATGGAGAGGACACCCAGCAGAAAATGCATTTACAGGTGGTTTTAAGGCGATCTCAGCGGCTTTAAGAAAGCTTTCGCCCGAAGACCTTGATGCAATTTTTGCAGACGGTAGAAGGTACGTGAACATGGAAATCATGTATCCTCAAAATCCTAATATTATTTTGTATTCTGCTCCAAATATCGTTTTACACGGACTTCAAGATTTTGGTGAAGAAGATGAAACACCAGAAATGCGACAAGCAACAAAACAAAAGTTTGCTAAACTTGCTAATCTGATAGATGGCGCATCTGAAACTGTTGGCGAAGAACAGTGGTCAGTAAATGGACCAAAGTTAGTGGCACTTAAAAAGTTAGCCGACGGCTCGGCTCTTCAAGATGTTACTCAAGCAATTGAATCATTTGCTTCTCCGGTGGGTATGGACGCGACAGTTGGCGATTACGTCAAAGTAGTGGTTGACAAATACGCTGACCAAGTTGGACTACCAGAAGACATTACAAAAAAATTGGTAATGCTGATGCTTGAGCCTGATGAGGCGAAAGAACGTGGGATTACTGTTGTTAATTTGAAAAAAGGTTTACCAAAAGAATTGCAACAAGTCGTATCAAAGCTTGGTTCGAAAACAAATTCTAGAAAATATATTGCATCTGTTTTAAAACCACTTGAGAATGCTATTAGTGATTTTGCTATTGAAGTCTTACGAGGTGTAAAAAGCTATTTTGTCGATGACAATGATCAAGAAGTTTCTCGCATGCGCGCTGAGCTTGAGCAATCAATTGCGTATCTTAAAGATCTTCAATCATCTGGTGATGCGAAAGCTGGTGAGTTAATTGATAAACAGCTTTCTAAACTAGGAAAAATTGAAAATCTTGCATCCTCTATGGAAGGTGTCGTATTTGAATATCCACCAGGGTCTGACAAAATTTACAAACTAACAGGCGCGTTTGCCATGGCTAATCAGCTTATTGGTCGTGCACGCCGTGCTGGAATGACTGAGAATGAAGAAGACTTTATTGGATATGAGTTTAAGACAGTACAGGAAGAAGAAAACGAATTAGATGATCCAGTTGTTGATTCTGACTTTCCAAAAACTATAGCCATTGTCCCAGGTGCATTTAAGCCTCCTCACAAAGGACACCTTGACATGGTAGAAAAATATGCCACTCTTGCAGACGATGTTATTGTGTTAATATCTCGACCAACAAGAAGTGGTCGCAAATTACCAAACGGTCGTGAAATTACTGCTGAAGATTCTGAAGCTATTTGGAAATTGCTTGTAGCTTCTTTAAATAATGTAACAGTAGAGATATCAAAACACGCTTCTCCAATTAATGCTGCATATGAATATGTTGGCGAAGACGGACCAGTCAATATTGGCGATACTGTTATATTAGGTGCTAGTACGAAAGATGATGACTGGAAGCGCTGGACAGGTGCTGAAAAATATATTAAAGAAGGCGTAAAATTAATGCCGCCCCCTGAATCAGCGGTCAGCCCAACTGATAGGTCTAATGGAACACCGTTTAGCGCAACAGATTTTCGTAACGCATTAGGAAACCCAGATAATCGCTCTGAAATTGCTGAATTTGTTGGCGAGGAAAACGTTGATAAAGTCTTGTCAATACTTGACCTGGAAGGTAAAGTTGATGAAATGTCTTCTAATGCCGGTGGCCACGTGGCAGGAGGGATAGGAGTCCCTTTGGCATCTGGGTCGGGTAAGACCAAGAAAAAAACTGCCAGGAGAAGAAAACCGATTGTTATGAAAGATGAAGATTTAGCTATCGCTAATGAAGTCTTAAGACTAATTAAAGAAAGAGGCATTTATGATGAACCAAGATGAAAAAATACTTAGATCCAATATACGTCAATTAATCAAGCATGTCAAGCAAAAAAAGCTTAATGAAGAAAAAAAGATTAAAGACCTAATTGGTAAATTAATGGAGCATGAAATTGTACAAATGCTCACTGAATCTGACACACCAGATGTTGATCCGGCGCCCAATAAGTCTACTGGTATTAACGTTCTCGAAGAGCTTCTTAAAAAAATCGTGCCTGTGCTAGAAACAGATTTTAAATCGTTAACAACTAGCCCTGAGCAGCGTGAGTCTTTTCGCGCTCACATTAGCAATGCAATCATTCAAACACTTACACCTGCAAAAGTGAATAATCAGGCTGGTGAAGAAGCTGGCGATAGTTTACAAGAAATCGATTTGGACATCGAAGAAGATATTGAAGTCAATATCGATGATGAGCCTGCTGACTCTGACAAATTTATTGATATTAGAACCGATGCTGAGAGGGCAGCCGAAGAGCCAGAGGAATTAGATCCTAAAGATTCTTTTGGTGATGGAGTCGGTGGTGACGAGACCGGTCGCAACATGGCATATCAAAGCTTTAAGAAAATTGAAAACAACATTATTGATTCATATGAATTGTTAGCTAATCCTGAAGACCAAGAATTGTTTTTTGACTATTTGCTCGCAAATGTCAAAATGTACTTCGATAAATTCGAGAAAGAATTAGATCCCAATGCTGTAGAGCCCACCAATCAAGCATATGATCAAGCAAAACAACAAGATACAACCACAAATCAACCTGAAGGTGGTGGTGATTTTGACCTCGAAATTTAAATTTTTTAAAAAAAAGTACTTGACAAGCTTTTTAAAACCGTTATACTTTAATTGTGTTGGTTGTGATAGTTTATGAAAGCTTCTACTAACAGATCAACTAGTTTAAATACTAGTATAATAACTAATCTAAAAGATCAAGGCTTACTAACTGATCAAACATTAGTTAATATTAACGCTATAAGTTTAGATGACTTAATAGCTGTGAAATTAGAACTTGCATGTAATCACATAAACAACAGGCTTTATGGATTTGACATTTGGCGTAATTCAGTTTACATTGTGAAAGACGCCTTACTTAAATTTGCAATTTCAACGACTAAGTCTAAAAAAGATGCCGCTAGGTTTCTTGGTCTTACATATGCTGATTTTAAAACAGCTTGTAAAAAATTTAAAATTGATATTTGACATATGAAAGTAAAGCCAGTATACTAATGGTAACGTGGGGCACCATGCCTATTTATGTGCCTCCGAAGCGTGGAGTTTAAAACAAATAAAACTATAGGATAGCAGGCAGGGAGCAAAAGAACTGCACTGGCTTTTAATTTAGGGAGTAATCATGTGGAGAGTATATAAGTGGAATGGTCATTACATTATGGGTGATCTTATTAGTAAACATTCTTCAGAAGCTGCGGCTTTGAAAGCAGCTAAGAAAAGTATTAAATTTAAAAATACTGAAAAGGAGAAAAAGGGAAAAGAAACTTTCATATGGTTAGACGCCGACAACTTTATGCCGCTTGGTGTTATAGTTAAAAAATCTAGGGGATGATATGGATTCGACAAGGTAATAAAGAGGAATAGTGCAAGCAGGTTAGATACGACCTTAACAGTTCAAAAACAATAGTTGCAAACAACAACAACCACTTCGAACAGCGCTTAGCCGCTTAGT
>MDSV01094381.1_pt1 | contig 10869 bp, 8 predicted proteins | sample 810851 | NCBI WGS metagenome assembly MDSV01 (sample SAMN05326640, study PRJNA326480) | marine metagenome | isolation source: seawater | place: Atlantic Ocean: North East | collected 2012 | reverse complement strand
GCAAAAGCATTATCCGGTGTTGCTAAAAGAAATTATTAGCATTATTTCCCCTCAATATGGCGGCACATTTATTGACTGCACCTTTGGTCAAGGAGGGTATACAAAAAAAATTCTCGAATTCAAAGATACTAAAGTTATAGCTTTAGACAGAGATATCAAAAGTGAGATAATTGCAAAAAGAATTCAAAAAAAATTTCCTCAGAGATTACTTTTTAAAAATCTAACTTTTAGTAAATTAAATAATCTAAAACTCAAGAATGAAAGTATCAAAGGTATTGTTTTTGACTTAGGTTATTCATTGAATCAAATTAAAGATCCACTTAAAGGTTTATCATTTAGCTATTCTGGCAAACTTAATATGAGGATGGGATTAAACGATTTTTCAGCAAGTGATGTAATTAATAAATTAGAAGATAATGAATTAGAAAAAATATTTAAATATTTTGGTGACGAAAAGCAAGCTAAACAGATTTCAAAAAAAATTATTAATGAGCGAAAAGAAAAAGAAATTGACACTGAAAATTTAGTAAGAATTATTGAAGAAACGAAAAAAAGAAAAAACTTTAAAATACATAATGCTACAAAAATATTTCAGTCATTAAGAATATTAGTTAATAAAGAAATTAGTGAATTGATATATGGTTTAATAAATTCTGCAAAAATTCTTAAAAAAGATGGAGTTTTAGCAGTAGTCACATTTCATTCTTTAGAAGATAAAATAGTTAAATATTTTTTTAAGAGTTTATCAGAAGAAAAAAGTGTTTCTAGATATTCACCTAAAATAGAACAAAGTGAAAAATTTTTCGATATGCCTATAAAAAAACCAATAGTTCCTTCAAATACTGAATTAAGTGAAAATCCACCATCGAGGTCAGGAAAACTAAGATATATAATTAAAAAAAAAAATGTTTATGAAATTAAGTCAGATATTTTAGAAAAATTTGATTATCTGATAAAAATTGAAAATTTGGGCACAAAACTATGATGAAATCATTGGTTTTTTTCTTAATATTTTTTTTAATCGTAAGTACATCTCTAGTTAAAAATTCAACTAAAAATATTGAAGATGAAATTTATTCCTTAAAGGAAAATTTATTTTTATTAGAAAATCGATTAAAAGATTCTAAATTAGAATTTGACTATTTAAGTTCGTCAGAAAGATTATTAGAATTTCAGAATTTATATTATGAAAATTCATTACAAAAAAAAACATTAAATGATATTGATTTAATTCATGTAGATAACAATGAATTGATAATAAGCGAACTTACAATAATAGAAAAAAATGAAAATTAATTCACCAAGATTTATTCTTGAGGAAAATAACGATAATTTTCAATACGAAAAAAATAAATCAAATATTATTATTAATTTTAATAGAATAGCATTCATATTTTTTGTGTTCTTTATCATTACCTTAATTTTTTCAATTCATTTACTTCACCTTGGAACAAGAAAATCTCAGTCAAATCAAAATATTAAACACAATATAATAAACAAAAATCACCGTGCGGATATTATTGATAGAAATGGAAATTATTTAGCCAAATCTGTAAGTTCAATTGATATTGGTATTAATCCAACAGAAATTATTGACCAAAAAAAACTTTTAATTAATTTAAAATTTATTTTTCCTGAAAAAAATTATGCTTTAATAAAAGCGAAAATGAAAAAAAATAAATTTTTTTGGTTTGAAAAAAAAATTTCTGAAGAAAACTATGAAAAAATTATGATGCTCGGAGATAAATCTATAAAACCACATGAAAAAATTACGAGAGTTTATCCTCAAAAAAATTTATTCAGCCATATAATAGGACAAATAGACAATGATAATATTGGAATTTCTGGATTAGAAAAATCTTTAGATAAAAAATTGAAAATGACAAACAACTCAATACAATTATCAGTAGACAAAAATATTCAATTCTTGATTAGAGAAGAATTATTAAAATATAATAAAATATTCGATGCAATTGGCAGTGCAGCAATTTTAATGAATGTAAATAATGGTGAGGTTATTTCAATTATTTCACTCCCAGATTTTAACCCAAACATAAGGAAAGAAATAATAGATGAAAATTATATTAATAGAGCTACCAAAGGGGTTTATGAATTAGGATCTGTCTTTAAAACTTTTACATTAGCAGCTGCAATAAATGAAAATATTATTGAACCTTCTACTGAATTTTTTGATTTAGAAAAAAAAATTGAATGTGGAAAATTTACAATTAGTGAATATGATGAAAAAATTCCATCTAATTTAACAGCTGAACAAATTCTTATTAGGTCAGGTAATATTGGTTCAGTGAGAATAGGTCAACTGATAGGGTTAGAAAAATTTAAAAGATTTTTGGAAGATTTAGATTTAGTCAAACCAATAAAATTTGATTTAGAAGAAATTGGAGAACCTATACCATTTAATTGGGGAAAATGTAAATTAGCAACTGTTTCCTATGGACATGGAATTACTACTACTATTTTGCAACTAACAAGCGCTTATTCGATTATTGTTAATGGAGGGTATCAAATTAAACCTTCATTAATGAAAAGTGATTTAAAGTTAAAAAAAAAAAGAATTTTAAACAAAAATGTTTCAGAAAAAATTGTTCCAATTCTGAGAAAAATTGTATCATCAAAAGAAGGTACTGCTTCTTTAGCTAATGTTCATGGTTATGAGGTTGCGGGAAAAACTGGCACAGCACAGAAAAGTTCAGTTGGAGGCTATTCAAGAAAAAAAATAAATACCTTTGCATCAATATTTCCTGCAACTAATCCAAAATTTGCTCTAGTAGTAATGATGGATGAGCCAAAAAATAATAGTGAATATATCTATAATTATAGAGATGGATCTGGTCTAAAATATAAAGGTACACCATATAATACAGCTGGATGGACTTCAGTAGAAGTTGCTGGACAAATTATAGAAAAAATTGGGCCTATTTTAGCCACAAAATATAATGAAGTTAATTAGCAATGTATCTTCGAAATTTCATAAAAGGTCTAAATAAAAAATATGACAAAGCTTCTTTTTCTGAAATAAATTTTGATAGTTCAAAAATAAAAAAGAATAATATTTTTTTTGCAATCAAAGGAAGTAGATATGATGGAAATAATTACATCAAAGAAGCAATCAAAAATGGATCAAAAATTATTGTTTCTGAAAAAAAAGTTAATTTAAAAAAAAAGAATATTATTTTTTTAAAAAATAAAAATCCAAGAAAATTATTAGCTCAATTTTCTTTTAAATTAATTAAAAAAAAACCAAAGAGATTGATTGCAGTAACAGGAACAAATGGAAAATCATCAATAACAGAATTTTATTTTCAGATTTTAAATTTAAGTAAAAAAAAAGTAGGATCTATAGGGACTATCGGTGTTAAATCCAAAAATAAAAAAAAAAAGATATTAAATACAACATTAGATCCAATAGAACTGAGAAAAATTATCAATAATTTTGTAGATAAAAAAATAAATTTTATAATTTTAGAGGCCTCAAGTCACGGACTTAAACAAAATAGATTAGATGGATTATTATTTGATATTGGAGTGTTTACTAATTTATCTCATGATCACTTAGATTATCATAAAAACTTAAATGATTATTTAAAATCTAAATTATATTTATTTGAAAATTTAACTAAAAAAAAAGGGTATATCATTACAGATGCCGGTATTCCGCAATCTAAAAAATTAAAAGAAATAGCTAAAAAAAAAAAGATTAGATTTGAAACGATTGGTGGAAAAAATTCTACATTAGAATTAGTTTCACATAAATATCAGGGTGAAAATCAAATTTTGAAAATTAGATACAAATCAAAAATATTTGTTTCTAAATTAAAGCTAATTGGAAAAGTACAAATTAAAAATGTGATGATGGCTGTTTTAGCGGCTATTAAAAGTAATTTAAGTTTTGAAAAAATAAAAAGTTCAATAGATAAATTGAAACCTGTTGAAGGAAGATTTGAAAAAGTTGGTTCAATTAAAAATAATAGTAAAGTTATTTTAGATTATGCGCATACACCTGAAGCCCTAGAAACAATTTTGAAAAACATCAAAGAACAATTTCCACTGAATAGGATTTCATTAGTTTTTGGTTGTGGCGGGGATAGAGATAAAGATAAAAGATCTTTAATGGGAAAAATAGCCTCTAAATATTCAAATAAAATTTATTTAACCGATGACAATCCTAGAAGTGAAAATCCAAAAAAAATAAGAAAAGAAATTAAAAAACATATTAAAAATAAAAATTTACATGAAATCCCTGAGAGAAAAAAAGCAATTTTTCAAAGTATTTATAATCTTTGTTCAGGAGATATAGTAATTATTGCAGGTAAAGGACATGAGGAAACTCAAGATTATAATGGCAAAAAAAAATTTTTTTCAGACAGAGAAGAAATTTTAAAATCAATTAAATTAAAAAATAAATTTTTATTTAATGATTTAAGGCTAAACCTAATTCAAGAAAAAACTAATACTTTACCAAAAAATACTAAATTTAAGAATGCATGTATCAATTCAAAAGAAATAAAAAAAAATGATATTTTTTTTGCTATTAAGGGAAAAAAAAATAATGGAAACAAATTTTTAAAAGAAGTATTTAAAAAAAAATCTTCTCTAGCTATTGTAAATAAAGTTAATAAAACTTTTGATCTATCAAAACAAATTAAAGTTGATAATACGATTAAGTTCTTAACAGAATGTGCAAATATATACAGAGATAATTTAGATAGTAAAATCATATCCATTACTGGGAGTTGTGGAAAAACATCTTTGAAAGAAATGTTAGGTAATGTGATGAAAAAAATTTCTAATTCATCTTTTTCTCCGAAATCCTTTAATAATAAATTTGGAGTCCCATTAAGTTTATTTAATTTAAAACAAGATAAAGAATTTGGTATTTTTGAAGTTGGAATGGATAAGAAAGGAGAGATTGATAAATTAACTAAAATTCTGAAACCAGATTTAGGAGTTATAACTAATATAAGCTATGCTCATTCAAAAAATTTTAATGATATAAAAGGAATAGCGGAAGCTAAATCAGAAATGATAAAGAATATAAAATCTAAAGGAGTATTAATTTTAAACGCAGATGATAATTTTTATAAATTTCATAGAAAAAAAGGACTAAATAAAAATTTAAAAATTTTTACATTTGGTATTAAAAATAAAAATAGTTACACAAAGTTAATTAAAATAAAAAAGTTTAATAAAAGATATAAAATATTTTTAAAAGTTGGATCTGAAATTTTATTCTTTTTTTTAAATAATAACTTTCAAAATCATATTCAAAATTTATTGGCAACAATAACCATTTTAAGTTTATATTTTGATTTAAAAAAAATACCTAAAAATATATTTTTAGATTTTCAGATTCCCGAAGGGAGAGGTGATATATCTAAACTAAAATTTAAGAATAAATTTATTAATTTTGTTGATGAGAGTTATAATTCTAATCCCCTTTCTTTAAAAACAGCATTAAAAAATTTTGGAAATATCGATACCAAAGGAAATAAAAAACATGTAATTTTAGGAGACATGTTGGAATTAGGATACGACTCACATATTCATCATAAAAATATTAACAAGATAATTAATAAATTGAATATTGATAAAGTTCATGTAATTGGAAAAGAAATAAAGAAAACATATGATGGAATAAGCAGAAATAAAAAAGGGCTAATATTAAACAAAATTTCAGAAATTAATGATTTAATTAATAAAAAATTAAGCAATAATGAGTATTTAATGATAAAAGGATCTAACGCAACTGGTCTGCATACCTATTCTCAAAATTTAAAAAAGAAAAGAATAAATGTTTTATAGTTTTTTATTAGATTTTGTTGAAATTTTTACATTTTTAAATGTTTTTAAATATATTACTTTTAGGGTAGGCCTTGCAGTTTTTACCTCTCTAATTATTGTTTTAATAATTGGGGGCCCATTCATAAAATTTTTTTCTAAAAAAAAAATATTAAATCCTATTAGAGATGATGGTCCTGATGATCATGTTATAAAAAAAATAGGAACTCCAACAATGGGAGGGCTCGTAATTTTAATTGGTATAATTGTATCAGTTCTTTTATGGTCAGATTTAAGCAATATATATATTATTTTCTCTCTATATGTTTTAACTTCATTTGGATTACTTGGAGCTTTGGATGATTATAAAAAGATTAAAAATAGTAATTCTTCAGGAATATCTTTTAAGTTTAAAATATTTTCACAATTCTTTTTATCTTTAATTGGTATATGTGTTTTGACATATTATGTAGAGTACCAAGAATTCACAAATTTATATTTTCCATTCTTTAAAAATTTATTTATAAATCTTGGATGGTTCTTTATTCCATTTTCTATATTTGTGATTGTTGGATCTTCGAATGCAGTAAATTTGACTGATGGCCTTGATGGTCTTGCAACAGTTCCAGTTATTTTAGTAGCAGCTTGTTTTGCCTTTATAAGTTATGTAGCTGGAAATATAATTTTTTCAGATTATTTGCAAATTACATACATAGAGGGAACGGGAGAAATTTCCATTTTCTGTGGAGCAATCATAGGAGCATGTTTAGGTTTTTTATGGTTTAACGCACCACCTGCAAAAATTTTTATGGGGGATACAGGCTCTTTATCATTGGGTGGTTCACTTGGAGCTATAGGCATTATAACAAAACATGAAATTGTTTTAGCAATAACAGGTGGATTATTTGTACTTGAGGCACTATCTGTAATTGTCCAAGTTATTTCATATAAATTAACTGGAAAAAGAATCTTTAGAATGGCGCCAATACACCATCATTACGAGAAGAAAGGATGGCCAGAATCTACTGTGGTTATAAGGTTTTGGATAATTTCAATAATATTAGCAATGATAGGGTTAGCCACACTGAAATTAAGATAATGAGAGAAAAATCAAATATTTTTCTAAATAAAAAAATTTTAGTTTATGGTTTGGGCAAAAGCGGCATCTCTACATTTAATTTTTTAAAAAAAAATAATAAAATTTTATTATTTGATGATTTCAAAAAAATTAAAAAAAACAAAACATTTAAAAAAAAATTTATATCTATAAACAATATTAAAAAAAATAAATTTGATGCAATAATTTTAAGTCCAGGAATAGATTTAAATAAATGTAAATTAAAAACTTACTTAAAGAAAAATGAAAAAATTATTTATACTGATCTAGATATCTTTTATTCTTTTTATAAAAATCAATGCATTACAATCACAGGCACAAATGGTAAATCTACCACATGTCAATTATTGTATGAGCTACTTAAAAAACAAAAATATAATGTAAAGTTAGCAGGTAATATTGGATATCCATTATTGTCTATTAGAAATATAACCCCTAAATCTATCTTTGTAATAGAGGCTTCATCTTATCAATTAGAGTATAGTAAATTATTTAAATCAAAATATTCAGCTATCTTAAATATTAAACCTGACCATTTAGAAAGACACAAAAATCTTAAAAATTATATTTCAGCAAAACTGAAATTAATTAAAAATCAATCCTTAAGCTCTACAACATTTATAAATAAATATGATGAAAATACGAGAAAAAGTGTAAAAAAAAAAATTTTAAGGGAAAAATTATTCAAGTAAATACTAAACTTAATATGAAGGAATTAAATATTTTCAAAAACAATTATTTCTTATCTAATTCTAATAAGGAAAATTTATCATTTGTTTTACAAGTTGCTAAAAAATTTAAAATTAAAAAAAAAATAATTAATACTGTTATAAAAAATTTTAAAGGTTTAAAATATCGCCAACAAGTCATTTATGATAAAAATAATATCACTATTATAAATGATTCAAAATCAACAAGTTATTCTTCGTCTATTGAAATGCTCAAAAATTCAAAAAAAATTTATTGGTTGGTAGGTGGAATTCCTAAAAAAGGAGATGAATTTACTCTTCCTAAGAAGTATTTTCGAAATATTAAAGTATTTATATTTGGAAAAAATTATAAAAAATTTTTATTAGATTTTAAAGATAAAATTAAATGTAATAGATCTTTATCTTTAAAAGATGCACTTGAAAGAGTATTTAGTGACATCAAAATAGATAACATTAAAAAGAAAATAATTTTATTTAGTCCATCAGCAGCTTCATTTGATAATTTTAAAAACTTTGAAGAAAGAGGACTATATTTCGATAAATTAATAATGAAATATTTACATGGATAGTAAATTATATAAATATTTTTCTTATTATCATTGGTGGAAAAACATTGATAAATTTATTCTTAGTTTAATTATAATTTTATTTTCTATTGGCTTATTTTTTTCCTTAGTTTCAACATCTTTAATCGCATCTGATAAATTAGATACAAACAATTATTTTTTTTTCTTTAAACATTTAATTTTTGTTATATTTGGACTTTTTATAATTTTTATTTTTTCTTATATAGATAAAAAAATTCTTTATAAGTTTTCGATTTTTATCTTTGCTCTATCTTTTTTGTTATTACTTTTAGTTCCAATAATAGGTGTTGAAGTTAATGGCTCAAAGAGATGGTTAGATCTATTATTTTTTCCTAGAATACAACCAATTGAACTAGTTAAACCTTTTTTTATAATAATTTTAAGTTTATTAATGACATCTGAAAAAAGATTAAATTTTAGCATAAAATTTGCAATTTCTTTTCTCTTAATGTTGTTGATTGTATCTCTCTTGATTATTCAACCAGATTTAGGTCAAACTTTACTTATAGGGTTTAGTTGGATAGTAATAATATTTATATCAGGAGTAAATTTAATTTTTTTACTTTCAATTTCTGCTATTGGAATATTTTCATTGTTGTATATAGCTTTTTATATTCCAAAATTTGAATACATCAAAAGTAGAATTTTATCTTTTTTTGACACACAAACTGGAACTCATAATTTTCAATCAGATAAAGCATTAGATTCGATTACTAGTGGAGGTTTTTTTGGCAAGGGAATAGGAGAGGGGACTTTAAAAAATAGAGTTCCTGAAGCACATACAGATTACATTATTTCAATAATATCCGAAGAGTTTGGTGTAATCGCTATAATTTTGATTTTAATCTTATTTTTAGTTTTTTTATTTTCTATTTTAAAAAAAGTTTACAATGAAAAAGAAAATAAAATAAAATTAATTTTAGTTGGTTCAATAAGTTTAATATTAATGCAAACAATGATTCATGTCGGTGTAAATATAAGATTATTTCCAACAACAGGTATGACACTTCCTTTTTTGAGTTACGGTGGATCTTCAATAATAAGTATCTCAATATTATCAGGAATAATTTTGAATTTAACAAGAAGAAAAGTTTAAAGAAAAATGGAAAAAATATTAATTACAACTGGAGGAACTGGAGGACATGTAATTCCTGCAAAAATAATTGGGGATCACTTAAGTGATGATTTTGATATTATCTTTTCAACTGATCTAAGAGGATACAAATATTTAGAATCTAGCAAAAAAATTGTAATAGATACACCCAAATTAAACCTAAACTTATTGATTCCAGCAAGAATAATAAAACTATTTTTTTTGATTATTAAATCAATTTTATATCTAAAAAAAAATCAAATAAATAAAGTGATATCAACAGGTGGTTATATGTCATTGCCAGTATGCTTGGCAGCAAAATTTTTAAGACTAAAAATATATCTATTAGAACCAAATTTAGTTTTAGGAAGAAGTAATAAATATTTTTTAAGATTATCTGAAAAAATAATTTGTTATTCAGATCATATTAAAAATTTCCCTAAAACTTTTATTAATAAGATTAGATTAATTAAACCTTTAGTTTCAAAAGAATTCCATAATTTTAAAAAGACTGAAAATATTAATGAAAAGTTTTGCTTTTTAATTGTTGGAGGCAGTCAAGGAGCAAAATTTTTTGATGAATTTATTAAGGATTCATTTGTAGATTTATCAAAAAAATATTCGATTAAGGTTATTCACCAAACAAGTTCAAATAATATTGAGAATTTAAATAAATTTTACAACAAAAATAATTTGGAAAATAAAATTTTTGATTTTGAGAAAAATTTTGTAAATTTAATAAATATGGCTGACTTATGCATCACTAGAGCGGGAGCAACCTCATTGGCAGAAATATCAATCATGAATAAACCTTTTTTAGCCATTCCATTGCCCACTTCTAAAGATAATCATCAAATGGAGAACGCAAAATTTTATGAAAAAAATGAATGTTGTTGGATTTTAGATCAAAAATCTATGAATAAAAAAAACTTTATTAATTTATTATCTGGTATTTTAGATGATAAGTCTGAGTATATAAATAAAAAGAAAAATTTAAAAAAATTAAATAATCAAAATTCTTGGAATGATGTTAATCAAAAATTAAAAAAAATTATTAATGAAAATTGAACTAGCTAAAAAAGAAATAATTCATTTTATTGGTATAGGTGGAATTGGAATGAGTGGACTTTCATTAATAATGAAAGAAAAAGGTTTCAAAGTCCAAGGTAGCGATGTTTCAAATAATAAAAATATTGAAAGATTAAAAAAAGAAAAAATAAAAATTTTTTTAGGTCATTCAAAAAAAAATCTTGAGAAAGCAACTATAGTCGTAGTTTCATCAGCAATAAAAAAAAATAACCCAGAATTAATTGAAGCTAAAAAAAAAAAAATTCCAATAATAAAACGAGGTAAAATGTTAGCTAGTATTGTTTCCCTTATGAAAAATATTGTTGTAGTTGGTTCACACGGGAAAACCACAACAACTTCTTTGATAGCTTCTATTTTTCAAGAAACAAAATTAGATCCTACAATAATTAATGGTGGAGTAATAAATTCAATTAAAAATACTGCCAAGTTAGGAAAAAGTGATTGGTCAATACTTGAAGCAGATGAGTCGGATGG